>ERZ773269.545-NODE-545-length-44987-cov-87.863616_pt1 | contig 44987 bp, 33 predicted proteins | sample MGYA00511958_ERZ773269 | MGnify/ENA primary metagenome ERZ773269 (study PRJEB29015, sample SAMEA2737761) | human gut metagenome | biome: human gut; feature: human-associated habitat; material: faeces | place: China | collected 2012 ... | reverse complement strand
TTGAATCAATTCCATAATAATCACTATTTAAAATCCAATATGGATAGATTTATAGTATTAAAATGCTTTTTCAAGACTTAAAAACTAAGTATTTAAAATCCAATATGGATAGATTTATAGCGGCTATCAAGGTCATATAGTTGATACATCTTTTGATTTAAAATCCAATATGGATAGATTTATAGGTAACATCTGTTAAACACACCAAGCGTTGATAATGTATTTAAAATCCAATATGGATAGATTTATAGAAATTAAAGGCTCTTGACAGTGAATTTATTACATTATTTAAAATCCAATATGGATAGATTTATAGCCTAAACCTTTTTTACCAATTGTTGACGAAAACAGTATTTAAAATCCAATATGGATAGATTTATAGATCTTAAAATTATATAACGATAAAACAATGCTAAAATTTAAAATCCAATATGGATAGATTTATAGTTGCGTTTACTAACCCACGAACTAAAATGATTACAGATTTAAAATCCAATATGGATAGATTTATAGAAAGATACCGAACGAAATCGATTGCATTTTCGATTTATTTAAAATCCAATATGGATAGATTTATAGAACGCTGAAAGTAAAAATGATTATTGATTTAGTGACATTTAAAATCCAATATGGATAGATTTATAGATTCCACTGACCTGCTGTAATACTTTCAACATCGTGATTTAAAATCCAATATGGATAGATTTATAGGTTGACCTGCCGAACGCAAATACGCTAATTATAGAAAATTTAAAATCCAATATGGATAGATTTATAGACTCGCACTACAAATGTTTACCTGCGAGTTTCCGGTATTTAAAATCCAATATGGATAGATTTATAGAACTTTCCGAGTGCCCCTAAAAATTAAATAAATTCTATTTAAAATCCAATATGGATAGATTTATAGTTTAGCTAATTGCCAGCGAGACTTATTAGAATCAGTATTTAAAATCCAATATGGATAGATTTATAGGCACTTTGTTGATAAAAATTTCCGCAGCCTTAGCTTATTTAAAATCCAATATGGATAGATTTATAGCCACTTGATTGTAATTTACAATCAAGTATGTTAAAAATTTAAAATCCAATATGGATAGATTTATAGAAAACTTTCTTTTCCTGACAGCATATATTGAACACATATTTAAAATCCAATATGGATAGATTTATAGGACCATATTCACTGATGTTTCTTGCAATATCCGCATATTTAAAATCCAATATGGATAGATTTATAGTACAGCGTTTGTCAATAATGCTAAAAACGAACTAACATTTAAAATCCAATATGGATAGATTTATAGTAAAACAGGTAACTGCGCAGTTGATGTGAATATGACATTTAAAATCCAATATGGATAGATTTATAGGATTTAATTCAATGCTTTTTACATAATTATTTGTATCATTTAAAATCCAATATGGATAGATTTATAGGCATATGGAATGTGTGTAACAAATCCTTGCAATGAATTTAAAATCCAATATGGATAGATTTATAGTGCTCACGAATTATAACACTGAAAAGGGAACAACATATTTAAAATCCAATATGGATAGATTTATAGACATCAGTTAGCGCACTATTAACACTTGATAAATTATTTAAAATCCAATATGGATAGATTTATAGATAGTCTATAATGTCAATTTTTTTGAATTTTCGCATATTTAAAATCCAATATGGATAGATTTATAGACTGCACGCATAACCAACCGTAGCGCCATAATTATCATTTAAAATCCAATATGGATAGATTTATAGTCATAACAATTTTGTTCAGCTTGACGGTTACACGAATTTAAAATCCAATATGGATAGATTTATAGTCTTTCCGAATGTCCCTATAAAATCTATTCTAATCAATTTAAAATCCAATATGGATAGATTTATAGTCTGTTCCTATATAATCATCAGTAACACCGATTGAATTTAAAATCCAATATGGATAGATTTATAGTTGGGGGCGACCCCCTTACTTGACTAACTAACACTATTTAAAATCCAATATGGATAGATTTATAGGCGCCAAGAGATTGCTTAGTCCTTATTGATGAAATATTTAAAATCCAATATGGATAGATTTATAGTGGGCTTTTTATTATTATTTAAAAACATCATAACAATTTAAAATCCAATATGGATAGATTTATAGTGCGTAATTGCTATGACAGTTATAAAATGCTTAGAAATTTAAAATCCAATATGGATAGATTTATAGTCGTTAGCTGTTTCAGACATTGAATAATTCTCAATATTTAAAATCCAATATGGATAGATTTATAGAATTAAATCGCCACAAACAAATGTTCCAGAAAATTAATTTAAAATCCAATATGGATAGATTTATAGTTGCTTTCATTTAAAGCTCCTTACTTAATTATTTAAATTTAAAATCCAATATGGATAGATTTATAGTTTGTTCCGTTGCCGCCGGCAGTAATTGCAGAAGCAATTTAAAATCCAATATGGATAGATTTATAGAATTCCTCTGTTAAAAATACCTTTAACTGTAGTATAATTTAAAATCCAATATGGATAGATTTATAGAATTTGGCTCAAGTGTTAGCGAACCAATAACCTGATATTTAAAATCCAATATGGATAGATTTATAGCATTTTCGTGGTTCTGATAGCCAACAGTGCAGTCTGATTTAAAATCCAATATGGATAGATTTATAGTTTTTTAAGCGCATTAAATATCACGCAAAAAAGCAATTTAAAATCCAATATGGATAGATTTATAGGTAACACCTTCGTCTTTCATAGCTTTAATTAAATTATTTAAAATCCAATATGGATAGATTTATAGTCCGCTTTGAGAGAACATCATAAAATATTGTGTAGATTTAAAATCCAATATGGATAGATTTATAGACGATAACAACGGACATCTTGTATATGAGTTCATTGTATTTAAAATCCAATATGGATAGATTTATAGCGATAAAACGAAACAACCGACAATAACACCCGAAAATTTAAAATCCAATATGGATAGATTTATAGTAATACCTCTATCTGTTGTTTCTGTGATTTCAAGTAAATTTAAAATCCAATATGGATAGATTTATAGTTTACTGTGATTCCATCGACAAGCTTGTCTGGAACATTTAAAATCCAATATGGATAGATTTATAGTTGTCTTTGCAGAATTTTGCTAATATTACAAACAGATTTAAAATCCAATATGGATAGATTTATAGCGTTGCAGAAGCACCCGCACCCGTGAGCTTGTAAAGATTTAAAATCCAATATGGATAGATTTATAGTTACAGGCTTGTCTTTACCGAGCAGACAGCCAATCCATTTAAAATCCAATATGGATAGATTTATAGGCGGCTATGACAGTACAGGGACTTCTCACAGATGTATTTAAAATCCAATATGGATAGATTTATAGTCACATACGAGTTCGATAGAGAGTTCTCACCGTTTGATTTAAAATCCAATATGGATAGATTTATAGGGCTTGTCTTTACCGCCGTATATTTAGGTATATAATTTAAAATCCAATATGGATAGATTTATAGAGGAACTTGAACAAAATCAAGAACAGCAAAAAGACATTTAAAATCCAATATGGATAGATTTATAGGGTGTGTGATAAAGCAATCAGAGAACATTACAAAAGATTTAAAATCCAATATGGATAGATTTATAGCTTTTGCGCTCTCCCAAACATTCAACGCAAATGTTATTTAAAATCCAATATGGATAGATTTATAGAATTTGTGCGAGAATTTTTTTTAATTTTTTCGGAAATTTAAAATCCAATATGGATAGATTTATAGGATTTTCTTTTACTCCGTTATCTTTCTGCCATTGTTATTTAAAATCCAATATGGATAGATTTATAGACACCATTTTACCATATACATTTTATCATCTCCTTTATTTAAAATCCAATATGGATAGATTTATAGTATCCATTTTTAGCCTCCTTGTTTGAAATTTTTTTATATTTAAAATCCAATATGGATAGATTTATAGCGGAAAGTGTTTCTAGTAATTCGACAGTGGACCCCATTTAAAATCCAATATGGATAGATTTATAGGCGCAGTAATATGAATATTTTTGGAGAGATTTGGAATATTTAAAATCCAATATGGATAGATTTATAGTAGATTGTATAAACATTTGTTTATGTTCACAGCGATTTAAAATCCAATATGGATAGATTTATAGGCCACCTTTCAAAAGCGTTTTTGAATAATCAAAGTCATTTAAAATCCAATATGGATAGATTTATAGCGTATGGTGTTATAATATGTTGTGTAAACACCATTATTTAAAATCCAATATGGATAGATTTATAGTGCAACGAGATTAGCAAAAACATTGTAAACATCCCAATTTAAAATCCAATATGGATAGATTTATAGGTGTTCAGCACGATGGTTTAATAATGCTTGAAATGTCATTTAAAATCCAATATGGATAGATTTATAGTGCGCCTCGTGATTGTTTAGTGCTTATTGATGAAATATTTAAAATCCAATATGGATAGATTTATAGGTGAAGACAAGAAATCATTTTCTTTAATTTCTGATATTTAAAATCCAATATGGATAGATTTATAGGTCTTGGAAAACGGAAGATGAAGTAATAGATTTTCTATTTAAAATCCAATATGGATAGATTTATAGAGGAATTTGCTTGTGACTTTGAAACAACAGTTTATAATTTAAAATCCAATATGGATAGATTTATAGCGAAAGACAAAATCTAACGAATAAAGCAAATAAAAATTTAAAATCCAATATGGATAGATTTATAGCCACCTATTAAAAAAATACCGCCTACTAATAAAGTATTTAAAATCCAATATGGATAGATTTATAGAGTTGCACCGCCATTATGGGACTGCCCTCTTTCCATATTTAAAATCCAATATGGATAGATTTATAGGCCTTGAGCAATGCTCTATCGTCCTTATATGTGCGATTTAAAATCCAATATGGATAGATTTATAGTATAAAGGCGGTTGGTGTTATGTTGTAAAAGGTAATTTAAAATCCAATATGGATAGATTTATAGGTAATTTCATAAACGCCATACTTATTTATTAAAATTATTTAAAATCCAATATGGATAGATTTATAGATTTTTAAGTCTGTGAACTACATTTACAAGAAATTTATTTAAAATCCAATATGGATAGATTTATAGAGTAAAATCCGTTGCCATACTGCTCACTATCATAAATTTAAAATCCAATATGGATAGATTTATAGTCGATAACTTCCTTGATATCTGAACGACACTCGTTGATTTAAAATCCAATATGGATAGATTTATAGTATGTTCGCTTTGCGTCTGCAGCTGAAAATTTGTTTGATTTAAAATCCAATATGGATAGATTTATAGAAGAAAGATCACCTGAGCTATATGCAAGTGCTTCATATTTAAAATCCAATATGGATAGATTTATAGTGCTTTCAATTATGGGAATAGTTGTTATTAATATTTATTTAAAATCCAATATGGATAGATTTATAGTATGGGAGCAATTACCCTTGCAATGCTCGAAAAGAATTTAAAATCCAATATGGATAGATTTATAGTGGTTGAGGAAAGCACAAAAATTTCATTAAGCTGATTTAAAATCCAATATGGATAGATTTATAGTTATGGATATTGAAGTGCTTGCAAGTGCCTTTAATAATTTAAAATCCAATATGGATAGATTTATAGGATGAAGAGCATTATGCAGAGCTTGAAAGGCTTGCATTTAAAATCCAATATGGATAGATTTATAGAGGCTCGGCGACCGCTTATGCGGAATTATAAAAAATTTAAAATCCAATATGGATAGATTTATAGACTTAAAGATACAAATACAAAGCAGGAATTTAATATTGATTTAAAATCCAATATGGATAGATTTATAGTTACTCCGCAACAGGCAATTGCTGATGCAATTAAACATTTAAAATCCAATATGGATAGATTTATAGAATCTCGCTTTATTCACATCAAAATGAACATAGTTATTTAAAATCCAATATGGATAGATTTATAGAGTTGCTCTTATCCTCTTAATAGCCTCATCCTTATCATTTAAAATCCAATATGGATAGATTTATAGAACTGTTTATCCTTTTCAAAAGCAGTGTTATAGATGATTTAAAATCCAATATGGATAGATTTATAGTTGGAATTATCGAACAACCGTTCTCATAGTAAAAACATTTAAAATCCAATATGGATAGATTTATAGAATGTCAGCTTGTTTAGCTATTCGACTAACTTTAACATTTAAAATCCAATATGGATAGATTTATAGTTGAATTTTATTATAACATATTAAACAACAAAAACAATTTAAAATCCAATATGGATAGATTTATAGATCTGTAGAACTTGTTGAAACAGTTGATACAAATATTTTAAAATCCAATATGGATAGATTTATAGTAACTTTCCACCTAAGCCAATAATCGAATTAAGCACTTTTAAAATCCAATATGGATAGATTTATAGTTTCCTTGTTACCTGCTTAATATTCTGCTTAATTCATTTAAAATCCAATATGGATAGATTTATAGGCCGTGCATTCAATTTGTCTGTTTCCCTCACTGCTAATTTAAAATCCAATATGGATAGATTTATAGTGTTGCTTTGCCTTTGTTGTGACTTAATAATAACATATTTAAAATCCAATATGGATAGATTTATAGCGTGATATTCTCATACATAATATTGACCTCCAAGCATTTAAAATCCAATATGGATAGATTTATAGTCCCTACTTTTTACTACCGCATTAAAACTTTTCTTATTTAAAATCCAATATGGATAGATTTATAGAAATTGCGCTTAACACAAGCGTTAAGCCAAGAAAAAATTTAAAATCCAATATGGATAGATTTATAGCGGTTGGCGGTGGGTTTATATATATCATTTAAAGAAATTTAAAATCCAATATGGATAGATTTATAGAGGAAAGCACAAAGGATTATAAGTAATCGCTCTGTATTTAAAATCCAATATGGATAGATTTATAGTTTGTGATATAATATAATCACAATAAAGATAGAGAAAATTTAAAATCCAATATGGATAGATTTATAGTGCACGCAGTTGTGCATCTGTACTTTTTTTAATTTTATTTAAAATCCAATATGGATAGATTTATAGCTTGTATAATATATATAAAAACAATATAAATATTTGATTTAAAATCCAATATGGATAGATTTATAGAGATAGAGAACAAAGATAGAGAACAGGATCACACAAATTTAAAATCCAATATGGATAGATTTATAGCGCAAACCAAAAACCGGTAGGAGTTGCATATATTAGATTTAAAATCCAATATGGATAGATTTATAGTAATCACAACAAAGATAGAGAACAAAGATAGAGAACATTTAAAATCCAATATGGATAGATTTATAGTTACTTGACTGTTTGAACCTATACAGAGCGTTTAAGATTTAAAATCCAATATGGATAGATTTATAGTCTTTTCTGTCCTCTTTTTGTCCACCAAAATTGAGTATTTAAAATCCAATATGGATAGATTTATAGACTTGTAGTCCAACACATCGGATATGCTCATATCAATATTTAAAATCCAATATGGATAGATTTATAGTAAACATCTGTTTAAGTAGTTAGCATCAATGCTTTTATTTAAAATCCAATATGGATAGATTTATAGAAAAGAATTTTGCAAAACGGATTTTATATTTGAGCATTTAAAATCCAATATGGATAGATTTATAGAGTTGAAGAATTACCGCCCACATTTTGAAATATTGTATTTAAAATCCAATATGGATAGATTTATAGAGTAGTTGCGGAGGACTTATCAAATATTGTTGACATATTTAAAATCCAATATGGATAGATTTATAGTTTAACACTTTAATACACTAAAATATACTGCATAGGTATTTAAAATCCAATATGGATAGATTTATAGACATATAGCAAACTGTTGATAATTGAATTTGACTGCATTTAAAATCCAATATGGATAGATTTATAGGAGGTTAAACCCCGACTGACATTATTTATAATTTTATTTAAAATCCAATATGGATAGATTTATAGTCTCCTTTTCAATTATCGCCCTACAAGAAATTTTGTATTTAAAATCCAATATGGATAGATTTATAGGAAATCTTGTCTGTATTACGAATTAAAACATAATAATTTAAAATCCAATATGGATAGATTTATAGAAACTGGTCAATAAAAAACAACATAAATATAAATTAATTTAAAATCCAATATGGATAGATTTATAGAATTGAGCCAAATTCCCAAGAGTCTTTGAGAATGTTATTTAAAATCCAATATGGATAGATTTATAGGAACCGTTCGAGATTTTAGCGAACAGTGACAAAGAAATTTAAAATCCAATATGGATAGATTTATAGGAATGAAAAATATGCAGAACGAAATCGAGAATTTGCATTTAAAATCCAATATGGATAGATTTATAGTCAAACTAAAGAATGCAATTATATTTGTTGAGAGTATTTAAAATCCAATATGGATAGATTTATAGTTTAAAAAACTATCCGAATGCTCCTCTTATTCACGAATTTAAAATCCAATATGGATAGATTTATAGAGAATATCCGACGCAAACAAAGCGGCCGAGTTGTTATTTAAAATCCAATATGGATAGATTTATAGGTATTAATATAACATAAGCCATATTTTTCTCCATTATTTAAAATCCAATATGGATAGATTTATAGATTTTACATTTTAGCAACTCTTCTAATCTGAAACAAATTTAAAATCCAATATGGATAGATTTATAGATGACGAAATACAATACTGCATTACATATGATAATATTTAAAATCCAATATGGATAGATTTATAGTATCAACAGTTTAAAGGGTGCACTTTACCCATTGAATTTAAAATCCAATATGGATAGATTTATAGGAAATGATTGACGATTATATCAATTATTATAAAGAAATTTAAAATCCAATATGGATAGATTTATAGAGAGAAGAAAATTAGTAGAGCAAATATAAAGCTGAATTTAAAATCCAATATGGATAGATTTATAGTCCCCATTTTTCAAATGTCCGCTTTTTACTCTTTTGATTTAAAATCCAATATGGATAGATTTATAGAAACCAAAAAATGAAAAACTTTTTTTCATTTTTTATATTTAAAATCCAATATGGATAGATTTATAGCCCTTTGCGTGCTCATAGCGTAACTATTTCTGACCGATTTAAAATCCAATATGGATAGATTTATAGTATTACTTGACTGTTTGAACCTATACAGAGCGTTTAAGATTTAAAATCCAATATGGATAGATTTATAGTTTCGATATTGAAACAACAAGCTTTTATTATAAAAAATTTAAAATCCAATATGGATAGATTTATAGTGGGTAACAAGCTGGGCAAGGTATGAACTTTTTGAATTTAAAATCCAATATGGATAGATTTATAGTAAACATCTGTTCAGATAATTAATGTCAATGCTTTTATTTAAAATCCAATATGGATAGATTTATAGTGTAGTAGCACGATTGACAAAGCAATTCAAAAAAAATTTAAAATCCAATATGGATAGATTTATAGAGCAATAATTTTCTTCGTTAAGGGCTTAAAGCTCAAATTTAAAATCCAATATGGATAGATTTATAGAGAAATGATTGACGATTATATCAATTATTATAAAGAAATTTAAAATCCAATATGGATAGATTTATAGTCAGACTGCAACGCAATACTTTTATGCTTGCCTGAAGATTTAAAATCCAATATGGATAGATTTATAGCTCTCTGATGTGCGGATAATCAAATAAGCCTTTTGATTTAAAATCCAATATGGATAGATTTATAGGCTATAATATACTGTGATGGCATATAGTACTCATTATTTAAAATCCAATATGGATAGATTTATAGAGACTGCAACGCAATACTTTTATGCTTGCCTGAAGATTTAAAATCCAATATGGATAGATTTATAGCACTGCAAACATTAATTGATATTCAGCAATATTTTTATTTAAAATCCAATATGGATAGATTTATAGCGAAAATTGCATTGTTTTTGTTGTTGCCGATACTGTATTTAAAATCCAATATGGATAGATTTATAGAACGCAACCCGAAAAGAACGGAAAAAAATATCCGCTATTTAAAATCCAATATGGATAGATTTATAGATTTTAAGGATATTTTGTCATTATCGAATTATATGATTTAAAATCCAATATGGATAGATTTATAGGCAGGAACACAAAGAACCGCAAGGCGGTTGCTCTATATTTAAAATCCAATATGGATAGATTTATAGATTAAATACATAAAAAAGTCAAGAAAAAATTTAAAATTTAAAATCCAATATGGATAGATTTATAGTGATTTTTCCGCAAATGGTCGTTTACTTGTCAAATAATTTAAAATCCAATATGGATAGATTTATAGTGAACGCTGATTTTATCTGTTCTTCAACGAATGAAATATTTAAAATCCAATATGGATAGATTTATAGTAATGGAGCCAAATTCCCAGCGGTCTTTGATAATATTATTTAAAATCCAATATGGATAGATTTATAGATCGGCGTAAATTCTAATTTCAATATGAAAAAAGAAATTTAAAATCCAATATGGATAGATTTATAGTTCAAGTTACAATTTTGTAATCAAATGATAATTTTGATTTAAAATCCAATATGGATAGATTTATAGCCGTGGGATAAAAGGATAAGTAATCATCGGCATTTTTCTGTGCTGTTTTGTCGATATACCAAATATTTATCAAATATTACTGTCATTTCAATATATCAAAAGCAACTATACCGATGATTACTTGATTGTTAGGTTCTGTCAACCTGCCGGGGGTTTTGTGCTATGTCAGGTCGACAATAAAAGCGTTACAAAAAATTTGATGTTTTATCATCCGTTTTTCCAAGAAAATCTTTATTCATCCACCGTTCTTCACGGGTATGAAACATTATTACCGAATCCTTGTCTTTTCTGATATAAACATCAAGTTCTTTTTGCAAAGCAAGTGAGTTTGCTTTACTTAAGTTTCCTTCAAAAACAGAGTTTTGAATATGTACAAGATATTTTTTGCAAATCTTAAATACCTTTGGAAGTATTTTTCTGCCCTTTTCATCGCATATTATATCATATACAAGAATTACATACAATATTTACCACCACATTTCAAAGCCTTTATATTCTTTTTCTCCTATAATGTGCTTTATCAGTTTATAAAGTTCAAGTCTGATTAAGAATTGATAAGAAACATTTTTATTAAGTTCTTTGTGAAAAATAGTTGTCTTTAATTTTTCGTCAAATTCAGATGTAATTATTCGTGACGCTCTTTCGGTAAGCTGCAAACCGTTAAGTCCTTCTACAAAACTGCTTTCTGTTATTTGTTTTCGATTAAGCAAAGAAAAGATCAGACGATCCGCAATCAGCGGTTTGAAAATTTCCGAAACATCAAGTGCAAGAGAATATCGCCTTGTACCCGGCTGATGAAGATAGCTTATTGTAGGATTAAGTTGGGTTTTATAAATTTCCGCCAGAGTTTTTGTATATACAAGAGAATTGACATATGAAATAAGGCTGTTAATCATATTGTCGGCAGGATGATAAACTCTTTTATCAAATTCAATATTCTGATCAATAATTACATTCCACGCTTTGTAATATTCCTGACGAATATTACCTTCAATTCCCATCAACTCTTCTATGGTTTCTACATCTGCAAGTTTCCTCCTCAAATTTTCTATAACGGCCATTTGCTCTGACACATTCTTGCCTCTGCCGTTGTAGTATCTTAAGTTTCTGTAAATATTATAAGACGCAGCAACTATAAATTCTCTTGCTATTGATAATCTGTTTGAATAGTCGCCGTAAGCAAGCACTTGCTTAACCAAAAGCTGACCTGCAAGTTTTGTTTCCTTTGGGCAAAAACTTCCTATGTAAAATTGATAGTAATTGAAGAAATGTACAAGTATTCCGTATTTTGAAAATAAGTTCAGCAATTTAGATGTAACCGTTATTTCATTCATAATATAAATTTCTTTAATATTTTCTATTGGAAGATCTTTTACATTTCCGTCAATTGCAGTAAATCTTAATGTGTTGTCTTTTTGAGTTAAATTGCCTGACGAATATATGTAATAACTTTCCTGCATTTTATCACCTCAAATACAGCACAAATCATAGTAAGCACATGATTTGCAAATTCTTTTACTTTTAAATTTTGGCGGCAAAGCAGCCGATATAATTTTTACTATATCAGCTGCCGCACTTTCAAGCTCTCTTTCATCTTCTTCGCTAAGTTCAACATTAAGACTTTGCTTTAGCAAAGGATAATCAATTCTGCCTTTTATTCCCTCTACCCCACGCTTTTTCAGATAATAAAGATAGTATTTAAGTTGAGCAATACCCGCTTCCTCTATCTTTCTGCTTTTCTTTACCTCATGTAAAAGTTTATGCTCGGTAATAAAATCAATATTGATTGTGTTGTCGATCATAATATGTTTTTTCTTTTGCTTATAAGTGGTTTCATCTATAAGTTTTCCGATTTTGACATTTTCGTTTTCACTTTCCATTGCCAAACCGTTTGAAAAATACCACAGCTTTCTTTTACAAACATAGTAATAATAAATATGCATACCCGAAATATTATTTTCGTCCATAATCATACCTCATATAAAATTATCAGGTTCTCCGTTATCATCAGATTTATCTTGCTTTTTGGTTTTCTTTTCCTTATCAAATCTGATGCCGCATTCGGAATCATAACTGCTGTTAATAACAGGTAATTCAGTATATGGCATTTTTAATTTTTTTATTTCATAATCGTCAATTCTGAATTTAGGTACGGAAACCGTGAAGCCAAGTATTTCTTCGTTTGCCTTAAGTTTATCATCTCTTGAATAAGTATCTGATTTTAAAACTTCCAAAGCTTTTTCTATGGCACTCTCATTTTGATTATAAACATCAATCGGCACAGCGTCACTTCTGTCAATACTTCTTATTCCATCTTTTTTAAGAGAGAGATAATCGACATTTTCTTTATAATATTTATAAATTTTACGATATTCTTGATAATATTTTGATTTTTCGATTTTTTCAACCGAAAGGTACTCATCTATAAGTTCTTTTTTAAGAACTTCAGAGATAATTCCGTCAACGCTTAAAATCGCCTGTTTTGACAACGAATGAATAGCATCGTCAACAAAACGATGTGCATTACCTTGAATTTCAGTAAATACAAAACAATTGTAAGATGAAAAGTCCTTATTACCCTTTCTGTTTACTCTGCCAAAGCGTTGAAACAGGGAAAATAAATCCGATAACTCGGTAATAAGAATATCAAAATCAATGTCAAGACTTGCTTCGACTACGGATGTTGAAATCCATATTTCAGGTATATTCATACTTTCGTTAGTTTTTTCAGAGGCTGCTAAAATCGCATTTTCTTTAGTTTTTCTGTCAATTTTTGTAAAATTGGAATGAAACAGATTTACACTTGCGTTAATATCCGAATTTTTTATTTCGGTGTACATCTTATTTGCAATATCAATTGAATTGCAAACGACAAGATATTTTTTTACTTTATCGCATATTGTATCATCAAATATTTTTATAATATCGTCAGACTGCAAGTTTTTTTCATATACTTTTACATTATGCCTTAGCTTTCCTTTATCAGAAAAATCGGATGTTTTTACATCTGTTCCAAGTATTTTTTCAATCTCGTTTCTTACAAACGGAGGCAAAGTTGCGGTAATTACAGCCACTTTACCACCCAAAGTATGAATCATCTCAATTGCATAAATAATTGCAGCCAAAACATCAGGTGAATACATCTGTATCTCATCAATAATAAACTTTGAATATGACGCTACCGCAAGTTTGTATTCATAACCTGCATATTTCAATGCAAAGTCAAATATCTGATCAGGCGTACAAATTGTAATCGGAAGTGCAAGCTGTTTACTGCATTGTGCATACGCAAAATCATAATTTTTTCCGCTAATTATTGAATCTTCCAAATAATAGGATTTCATATCGGAGTGAACAAGTGCCACTCTTTCCTTGTAATCTTCTTGAGAATTATCTCCGCAAAGCTTTTTAATTCTTTCGTACATCGCATTGATAGCTGTTTTTAACGGCAAAACGAAAAAACATTTATTGTCCCCGCACCAAAGCAATCCCGCCTCGGTTTTGCCCATACCTGTAGGTGCGGTTACAATTAAATTGCTGTCTGTATTTTTAATGCAAAATTCTTGCAATTCATTGTAATGTATATTTCGGGTATTTTTCCAATTGTTTAAAGAAGCAGTCAAAAAATCGTTGACCTTTTCGCAGTCAAGACCTGCACTTGCACTGTAATCACATTTATGTAAAAGACCTTTTAATAAAACAGCGTATTGTTTTTCTTCATCAGAAAGTTCGGTTTCAAATAAAGCTTTGATTTTCTTAATATTCCTCTTCATTTTATTGTAAGAGTTTGTATCAAAGCCAAATTCAGCAAGGAATTTTTCTATAAGCTCACGGTTTTCTTTAAACACTGTAACAGGAGAGTCTTTGTTATAGTGATGATAAAGCACAGCAAAATATACGCTTATAGGTTTTATACATTCTGATTTATCAATAAAAAAAGTTGAAAGTATACTGTGTGGAATTTCTTGTTCAGGTTGAAAATTTCCACCTTTAGTAATTCTTTTTTGAAATTGAGAATTTGCCTTACCGTTATCATGTTTTAAACATGAAACAAGTAAATCAGAGTATAAATCATCAGATTTTATATAGCCGAGCTTATAGAGCAGTTTTGCCTGCTCTATAAGCTCATTTGAATGTTGTCCGATTGTTTTGTCGGGTTTTGCAAGTTTATCTTCTATATTCATTATAAATACCTCAAGCTAAAAACACTGAATATATACCGTTCTCGGTTTTGTCAAGCATTATGCCTTTACAACCGTTTTCAATATAGTTAAGTTGACAGAAAATAATAGGTACACGATTAAACACTCGTTTTCTCATACCGCCCTTTAACTGCACAGTTTTGTAATCCTTTGGCATTAAATATTTTGTACCGCCTGTGTATCCGCCTTCCGTTTTAGAGATTATATCCATATCGTCTTTATTAATTTCGAGATACTCGACAGGCATATAAACATCAAAATCAGCTTCTCCGTAATCGACATCTTCGTCAACATCAAAAAGCTCTGTTTGAGCACACTCAAGCACTTCTACAAAATCCTCTCCTCTGCCGATTGCAGTAAGATTTCCGATATTATCCATAATATCATTCATAGTATTTTCATCTGCAACTATATGAATGATAAGTTCAATATCGCAGAGAAGTTCATAATACTTAGGGCCTTTTGCAAGCGTTCTGAAATGGGAATACGGAATAGTATACTTTACCTTTTCGTACTCATCATACACAGCCTTTATATGCTTAATACGCTTATCAAATTCTTTTACTTCTTCGGCAGAAATATTTTCATCGGCTTTCATTTCTTTGAGCCGAGTTTTCATTTTATTAATGATTTTTTTATGCTTGTCTATTCTGCGTTTTGTACGCTTTAAAAAGCGGTATTCTTCAAGCAATTTTTCATTAATTACATTAATTGTAATGCCTTTTTCAAAACTGTTTCCTTGAGTATTTTTAGCAGTTGCCACAACCTGATATGCACTTGAAAGCATATCGGGATTTTTCATTTTTACAAGCAAATTTCTGTCATCATTAAGACTGTTAAGAAAACAATCGTCCTTATACATTTTTGTTTTTAGAGAACCGTACTTTCCCTGTACGCTTACTTGCATAGGATGATAAGATGTATAACCGCAAGCCTTATGAAGTGCTCCGATAACAGTTGAATACGGCGGTAAAGGAAATGTCATACGGTTTTGTACAGTTTCTTCTTTTTTGTAATTTGCACTGTTTTGTTTTATATGAAGTCTAATTGCTTTCATATTAATTCCGCCTTACTCCGAAAAATACTCTTTAACCTGACCTCTGAGATTTTCAAAAAATTCTGTCATACTTACAGGATTAAGTTCTCTTACAATTTCGTCCTCGTTTGAAAGCTCGCCGTTACGCATAAGTGCACAACTGTAACCTTGAGCAAGTTTTTCCTTAATCGGCTCTATAATAAGTCTTTTGCCTGAAACAGAAACAGCATTTTCAAAAATATGTGTTTTTCTCGGTGAAAGACCTCCTACCACAAAAATCGGCTCTGCGTTATCAAGATTTCCCTTAACGACAAGTGAAAGATTTTCTACTGCGTCAATAAGAGCAATTACTCTTTCACACTTTTCGGCGTTATCTGCCTCTGCACCAAAGTTTTCGTCCTTACCGATTTTTTCAAGGTCAATTGTAAGACTGTAAATTTTAGATGACTTGTCATATTCGTACTGATAAGGCATAAGACCGCAATCCTTTGCATTGTTTTGAACATTTAAACCGTGCGCTTTAGCATAATTGGTTGCAAGGTAAAGGTTATTGTGAAAACGGGCATCATTAATAAACGGCTCGGTTGCAACTGCATCTGTAAGGTAAAATGAGCTGTTACGAATATATGTAGATCCTTTAGACTTTGTAAACATATATCCGCCCTCAAGTGCACGGCAGGTTGCGGCATTTATATCTTCATTAGCAAGCTTCTGCATTGCTCCTTCGTTTGATGTCTGCAAGTCATCATAAAAACCCGACTGAACGCATATAGCGTTTTTAAGACTCTCACGACTTCTTGTAGCGTACTCTTTCCCGCCTCTGAATACCTTTTGTACACTTGAAATATTACCGAGGCTTTCGCCGTAGTTGCTTGTCATATTTGCGATTACAGTTAATGTTAATGCTTTATTTTTCATAATAAAATCTCCTTTATATTAGTTATTTTTTGAGCTTACTTCAATTAATGCGCTTGCAAAAGCAAATGCAAGATCTTTATTTTCTTCCGCATTTTCAAGAAATGTATAGAAAAATGAAAATTCCATTCCGACATAAGCAGACAAACTAAGTATAATCTCTTTTGCTCTGTCGTAATCATGTGCGCAAAGAGCACTGATTATTTTTTGCTTATATGAATTAATTTTATTACTGCTTTTCATTTCAATTAGTTTTTTGGAAGTTAAAAATCCACAACTTTTTGCTGACTTAATTTCATCCATAATATCATTTCCTTTCCAAGATACATTTATGTCTATTAGCATATCGGTTCTGCTTTTTATATAGCCTTTAACGGCATTATCATCAAAATAAAACTTAAGCATCATTAAAATTACATCGTCAAGCAACACATTGTTAAGGCAACGCATATAAACTTCTTTCTCAAGATTAAACCAATAATCATCATTGATTTTTTTGACAAAGTTTAATGATTTCCCCGATAATTCTCTTAACTTTTTTAATCTTTCAAGTCGTACAAAGAATGTTTCGTAATAAGCCTTATCTTGAGATTTTGATATAATTTCAACATCATAGCTTATATAATCCTTTGAGTTTTGCAAAACAAGCATTAGTTTGTTTTTGTCGTCTTTATTTTCTGTACTGCTAAGTTGATTTGAAAAAGCATAGTTTGTTTGAGTTAAAGACTTAACAGAAAAATTGTTATTCACAAAATAAGTTTCTCTCATATCAGAATTTGAAAAAGCAAACGGTATAAAATCAAATTCTAAAATATCATTGCTCCCAAAACTTTCCTTTGAAAAACAAAAGCCGAGGTTACTTGTTTTTCTGTCTTTGTCAACATTGTAGCCTCTAAGTCTGCAAGTGCTGTTATCTTCGGTAAAAATAAGTCGTTCATTGCAGTAATTCTTATAAAGGTTATTGCCGTTTTTAAAGATATTCTTTATAATTTCCGCCCTGTTTTCTTCAATGGTTGAAATAAAAATATCTTTATTTGTTCCATCAAATTTTATTTTGTCAAATAGCCCTTTAAGAACTGTTTTGCTCTTAACAAGGTCGTTTACCAATTTAATTTGTTCTTCACTGAATTCTTGACTTTCGAGAATGTTTAAAATATTTTTGTGAGTCATATATTTTTCAAAATAGTTCTCTGCAAACTCAAGATATTTTTCTTCTGTTATATCTTCACTTTTGTAAATAATACCGTCAAAGCCGTGGATATAATTATCGGGCTTTTCTTCAACATCATAGAGGACTTTGTAATCAATTCCAAAGTAATCAAAATATTTACATAAACCGACAACGGCTGCTGCAAACCTCCAATCGGTAGGCTGCAGCAAAGTGTCATAATCAAAGTAATCAATCTTTGTTTTCATTAATTCGGTTCACCTCCCTCCGATAAAAGCTCGGCAAAGCCAAATCCTGCGGATTTTCGTGAACCTATACCGCTTTTCAGCAGATAATTAATAACCGATTTATCGGCATTAATACTAAAACTGCCTAAACTGCATTCAATGTAGTTTTTGTAGTGATAAACCACTGTTTTTTTTGCGTTTAACGGTTTAATTTCAAAGTTTGAAATTAACTTCTCGTCAAAACCGCTTTCAACAAGCTGCTCTTTAATTACCTGTTTTGCAATCTCCGTAAAATCCGGATTTGCAACCGAAATATACTTATCCGAATTATTCTCGGCTTTATGTAATCTGATACACAAAGGGCTAAACATTTTCACAACAGCGGATGATGAAGTAACATTTTTTTCCGGCACAAGATTAACACTGACAAGTTTCATTTCGTTGCCAAGCGGAGCGGGAATCGGCTTGTCCTTTTGCTTTATAAAAGCAGACATAAAAATACATCCCGTATTATAGTCAGCCGTTGAAAAAGTAATGTTTAGTTGATTTTTCCCGAGTTGAATTTCCGTTTTAGAAAACTTCGGCATAGGCAGATTCACCGCAAAAGTAAAATTTCTGCGTTCCGGTGTAAAATAATATTTTTCATAATATTTTCCCTCGGCAATATCTGACAGTGACCGTTTAAAAAACGAAAGCATAATTCGTCGATAATCAATCGGCAGCTTATTGTTTTGCAAATAAAATCGCAATAAGATTTTCATATTTACCTCCATTTATTATTTTAATAGTATTAGATTTCGTTATTAGAGTTATGATATTTCACAACTCTAATTACAGTATAGCGTTCACAATTTTGTTTGTCAATACCTAATATATATTTACTAATAAATTTTTTTATAAATGAACTTATAAATACATTTATTTTTATAAATTTAGTACATTTGATATTTACAATTAATTATGATATAATTTAATAAATCTTTCCAAAATGGATTTTAAATAATATTTATTTACACCACTTTTTTAATCTATCCAAATTGGATTTTGTCTTTACCATACTCTTTTGTCAAGGTGAACCCGTGGTATTTCTCGTTTTTTCCTCAAAAATCCGAACTTCACTTTGGCAATTTAGGTTTGTCTTTACCATATTATAACATTTTCACTGTACCATAATCCGTACTTTGAATTTGATTTATAAAAAAGATAAAAGATAAAAGGCTCTCGATAAAAATTCGAGAGCCTTTTATTTTTAAAATCATATTTCGTTATATGTGTTGGAGTAATGATTATAAATTATGATTTACCGGAATATTTTGCACGGCAATTATAAAAGTTTAGTCAAACTTTTATAATTGTGAGGGTAGGGTAAACAAAATTTATCTCCATTTTTAAATATTTAAATCATTCTATGCTTTTTCCATCTGCCTGACAAATACCTTGCAAGATATGCTGCAGCACGAGCATACCAATCAACAAACATACCGATCCATACACCTAAAACGCCCATATCAAGAACCATAACAAGTATATAACTGCAAACTATTCTGAATATCCACATTGAAATCATACTTACACCGAGTGAAAAGTTTACATCTGTACGCTTGCACAATTTGAGATATATTTCTTTGTACATTCTAACATAATAAATGCATTTATTTAAATATATAGATGTATTTTTAGTATATTATTACTATTAAAAATTAGCCGCTTGTATATATAATACTATTTGAGATATTATATTATATTATAAATTTTTTATAAATGTGGTTTTAAATCAAAGTTAATATTCACAACTTTGATATTTGGTATTTTCTGCTATTTTTCTGTGTTACCAACATTTTATAATTGATTATCAAAGATATAATAAATTATTCTTCGGTAAAAATTATAAGTAAGTAATTTGTATAAATGATATTATATATCTTGATGTATATTAAAATTATAATCATCGTTAAACTTAGAGTTTAATATAAAACAGTTAAAATATTCTTAAAATTTTTATAATCTGAAATTAACTCTTGACAAATATTATCTGTAATGATATAATACTATTTGTTGCAGAGATAAGCGGATGTAGTTTAGTGGTAGAACTTCAGCCTTCCAAGCTGATCGTGTGGGTTCGATTCCCATCATCCGCTCCACAAAAGGTGCTGTAAAGAAACAGCATATTAAAACACCGAGATTCACGAAAAAATGAGTCTCGGTGATTTTTTTGCTTACATTGCTGAATATTGTATCCGGGCAATAATCGGTCGTTACCCTTATTTGCATTGGCAGTTATCTTTGTTCCGTCTATGTAGATATGCGACATATCCTGCTTTCCTTAACAGCAAGGTGTTTATTTAGATCAATATGATGAAAAACCTCGTTAAATGTATATACCGGGTCAGAAATTTCTATTTTTTTCAATTTCCGGTTATAATTTTAATTGATACGGTGTATAATGCACATTGTTGATGTGGTTTTTCATTGACAGTAAATTATATCACAAAAACGACTGCATTCCTACCTTTCGGTTAGAATGCAGTCGTTTTTTATTTGGGCTGTTTTTTACAGCTCCTTTATTTTCACGCCCTAAAGGACACCAGCAAAAAAACAGATTAACAAAAAGCTAATCTGTTTTTATGGTGCGAGTGACGGAGTGAAAAAAATAAGTACACTTTCTGCCTCGTTTGATACGGCTTGTTAAATTTATAAATATCATCAACGCTCTCCCTAAAAACAGTCCACCGGACTGTTTTCTTAACGGTCGCCTTCAAGTCCCGTTATTAATTTACTTTTAAAACAAAAAAACAGATTAACAAAAAGCTAATCTGTTTTATGGTGCGAGTGACGGAGTGAAAAAAAATAAGTACACTTTCTGCCTCGTTTGATACGGCTTGTTAAATTTATAAATATCATCAACGCTCTCCCTAAAAACAGTCCACCAGACTGTTTTCTTAACGGTCGCCTTCAAGTCCCGTTATTAATTTTACTTGTAAAACAAAAAAACAGATTAACAAAAAGCTAATCTGTTTTTATGGTGCGAGTGACGGGACTTGAACCCGTACGTCGTGAAACACACGCCCCTCAAACGTGCCTGTCTGCCTATTCCAGCACACTCGCAAATATTGTCTGTTGACAACGATAAATATTATATCACTGCTTACTTACTTTGTCAACAGATTTTTAAAAAAACTTTTAATTTTTAACAATTTTATTTTTTACAAAACGCACCTCATATTGACATTAATTTTAGAGTGTGATATTATCAGTTTGAAAATTTTTATAATAAATCAGGAGTATTATTATGAAAAAAGCAATTTTATTTGATTTAGACGGAACATTGTGGCACACAAGCGATGTAATTCTTCCTATATGGAACGAAGTTCTAAAAAAGCATCCTGAAACTCAAAAGCAAATAATGCTTGAAGAAATGAACAGCTATATGGGCAAAACTATTGAGCAGATTGCAAACATTATGTTGCCGGAGCTTAGTGAAGAAAACGGCGTAAACATTATAAAAGAATGTTGTGCCGTTGAAGTTCCGTATCTTGAGAAATCAGGCGGTCATTTATACGAAAATCTTGAGGAAGTGCTTAGAGCGCTTTCAGAAAAGTATTTTCTCGGTATAATCAGTAACTGTCAGTGCGGTTATATTGAATCATTTTTGAAAGCTCACAAACTCGAAAAATATTTTTCTGATTTTGAAATGTCAGGCAGAACCCAACTCACAAAAGGCGAAAATATCAGCCTTGTTATTAGCAGAAATAACATTGATTGTGCTTTCTATGTTGGCGACACTATCGGTGATCAAACAGCGTCAAAAGACGCAAAGGTGCCGTTTGTATTTGCCGAATACGGTTTTGGCAATACAGAAAATCCCGACTACACCATTCACAATTTTTCCGAACTTTTAGAAATCAGCGATAAAGTATTTGCAGATTCCGAAAAATAATATTAATTATCTTTTACAGAATTATTCTCTGTATTATCTTCGGTTTCGTTTTCTTTGACTTTGTAATAAATAATTGTCGGCTTGTTGGACTTACCGTTCTTTTTATTATGGTTTATATACATTATTACAAACACTACGGCAACAAGTGCAATTATGATTACAGCGGTTACAATTAATATAAATTCACGCATAAAAACATCCTCACATTTTTATTGATTAATTCAATTATAAATGTGAGGATGTAAATTTTTTAATGAATTATGTAGACGAAAAATTATTTTGTAAGAAAATAATTCATCATAGTAAAGCCTTTTTCAATGTAGTTGCCTGTTTCTCTTGCTTCTTTTTCGCAGAATACTTTTACACCGCTGTTAATCTCATTTTTACTGTCATAAATAAGATACGGAACAGGAGTAGAAGTATGTGTACGGATAGAAAGCGGAGTCGGATGGTCAGGACATACCAAAACAGCAAAATCATCGTAGCCCTTTAAAAATTCAACTACAGGACCGAGAATATGCTCGTCTATCATTTCAATAGCTTTTACCTTATTTTCAATTTCACCACGGTGACCGCACTCGTCAGGAGCTTCAACATGTATATAAACGAGATCGGCGCCGTTTTTAAATTCTTCAATAGCAGCCTTGCATTTACCGTCAAAGTTTGTATCAAGGTAACCTGTAGCGCCGTCAACATCAACACTGTTCATTCCTGCACAGATTGCAATACCTTTTAAGAGGTCAACAGCAGAAATCATACTGCCCTTTATACCGAATTTTTCACTGAAATTATCAAGTAAAGGCTTAGTACCCTCGCCCCAAAGCCAAATTGAGTTTGCAGGGCGCTTGCCTCTTGCTATTCTCGCCTGATTTACAGGGTGATCCTTTAAAAGGTCATAGCTGTTCTTCATAAGGTCATAAAGCTCGTCAACAGCCTCACCCTTTGGAATGTAGTCTGTAATTACCTTGCCTGTAATATCGTGCGGAGGTGTAAGCACACCGGGATGCGGATTACCGTTGCTCCAAACAAGGCAATGACGATAAGATACGCCCGGATAGAAACGGAATACATCATTTCCGAGTTTTTCCTGAATATACTCAATAAGAATCTTAGCTTCTTCCGAAGAAATATCATCGGCGCAATAATCAAGAATTGTTTTATTTTCGTAATCTTCATCATCTGAAAGAGTAACAAGATTACATCTTAAAGTTACATCTGTATCCTTTAAATCAATACCGATGCTTGCAGCCTCAAGCGGAGAACGACCGCTGTAATATACGGCAGGTTCATAACCGAGTACCGAAAGGTTTGCTACATCGCTGCCGGGTTTTAAGCCCTCTGCTACAGTCTTAACAATACCGACCTCAGCCTTTGCGGCAAGGCTGTCCATACAAGGCTTGTTTGCCTTTTCCATCGGTGTAGAATTTCCAAGTGCCTCGTTTGGCTCATCGGCCATACCGTCACAAAGCATTACCAAATATTTCACTTTTATCTACCTCTTTAATGATTATTTTTGCAATGTGCCAAGACTTGCACATTTGAGATATGCGTTAATAAATCCGTCAATGTCACCGTCCATAACAGCCTGAATATTACCGGTTTCGTATGAAGTGCGGTGATCCTTAACCATTGTGTATGGCATAAACACATAGCTGCGGATCTGACTGCCCCATGTGATTTCTTTTTGAACACCTTTAATGTCTTCAATTTTATCAAGGTGTTCTCTCTCTTTAATTTCCATAAGTTTTGAAATAAGCATTTTCATAGCCACATCACGGTTTTGATACTGGCTTCTTTCAACCTGACTTGCTACAACAATACCTGTCGGAATATGAGTAAGACGAACGGCAGATGAAGTCTTGTTGACTTTCTGTCCGCCTGCGCCGCTCGCACGGTAAACATCCATTTTGATGTCTTCGGGAGCAATATTTACTTCAATGTTATCGTCCATTTCAGGCATAACCTCAAGAGAGGCAAAACTTGTGTGTCTTCTGCCCTGCGAATCAAAAGGAGATACTCGTACAAGGCGATGAACGCCTGCCTCGCTCTTTAAGTAACCGTAAGCGTTTTCACCCTCAACAAGAAGAACGGCACTTTTAAGGCCCGCCTCGTCACCGTCAAGGTAGTCAACTTCTTTTACTTTAAATCCGTGAGCATCTGCCCAACGGTTGTACATTCTGTAAAGCATTTCCGCCCAGTCCTGAGCCTCTGTACCGCCCGAACCTGCGTGAAAAGTAAGAATTGCATTGTTCTTATCATATTCGCCTGTAAGAAGAGTTTGAAGTCTTTGCTTTTCAAGACTTTCTTTAACTCCCTCTGCCTCGTTTTCAGCCTCTTCAAGAAGCGAAAGATCCTCTTCCTCATTTGCAAGTTCAATCAAAGCGCAGGTATCTTCATACTTAGCCACTAAAGCCTCATAAGCCTCAACCTTACCTTTTAGTGTGCCTGTACGCTGTAAAACTTTTTGAGATTTTTCTACATCGTCCCAAAACCCCGGTTCGGTAGCTTTAAGCTCAAGCTGCTGAATTTCAGAAAGCATACCTTTCATACCGAGAGCGTCTGACAAATCGTCAATTTCAGGTTTAAGTGCCTGAACCTTTAACAATAATTCCTCAAATTGTACCATAAAATATACCATTCCTGTCTTAATTTGATATATAGTTCTAAAAATCAGATTACTATTTTACATACAATTTTATTATAGCAAATTAGCCGATAAATGTAAACTGTTTTTTATAATAAGGAATTTGCGTAAATAATTTATTCCCGCTTTCCCGCCGCATATTCTCCCGTATTAACATCAGTGTCTTTAAAATGTGCTATATAATTTTCAGGAATAAAACCTGCCGATAATTTATAATAAGAAAAGCATTCGGTCTTGCCAAGATGTTTTTCCATTATTTCATTCATTACCGACTGCTGCGGCATTTCACATTTTTTTCAAAAAGCAAATGCACAAAAAACATCATACCGGGTTGCGGCGCTTTTTCATTGAGATTTTGTTAAAAAATCTTTTCTTCATTATCCGGCATTATATTTTTCCTATCTTATAATTATGTAATTATGTTTTATCTGTAATTTTTCCGTCCTGCGATACAACAAGTTTGCCGTTTTTGATTGCGTTATCGACAGCAAAACCGACCGTTGTATCAATAAGCGTGCCTGTTCTTGTAAAACCGAACTTTTTGGCACTTTCTTTAATAAGGTCAGATTTTTGCATACCGCCTTGTTCGCTCAAAACTTGAATGACTGCATTTAATATTTCTTTTGAGGAAATATCGTCAATATTGCGCCTATTCTCGTTTTGCTCCGACACACGATAAACATTGTATTCGTCAGGTTTTTGTTCGGGCTGCCATACGAATATCACCCCGTTGTCAGAGGTTTCGGAGTGCATTATTCTGCCGAGAATACCGTCAAGTATTGCCTCTGCCCTGTTACCCGATCGAGAAATGCCGTAAGCCGAAAGCACACTTTTGTACAATGCCTTTTTACTTATCGGTGCTTGAACAGAGATAATTTTAAACATCAGCTTTTGAATTTCGACCCCTGCCGCTGCTGTATAAAAACTTTCAGAACTTCCGAGAATTTGAGAATCGACTGTTTCGTACTTTCGCTGTCTTGTCTGTTCAATCTGTGTTGATGTATCAATTTTTTCAAATTCTAAATTTTGAGTTTTGTTTTGCTCTGAAATTTTTTGCTTGGTATTTTTGCCCGAAATCGCATTTTCAATTTCTGATTTAATCTTTTCAATTACACGAGCCGAATCATCGAGCCAATCAAGAGTCCATACACGCATAATTTTCCAGCCAAGACCTGCAAGCACATCGGGCTGTAATACAAATCTATCTTTAGATGTTGCGGAATTTTTGCAGTTTTCACCGTCGGCAAGAATACCGAGCAGATAACTGTCGGGATTTTCAGGGTCAACGATACCAATATCAATCTTGTATTCCGAACAACCGATATTGCATTTCACCTTATAGCCGAGTTTTTCTATCTCTTTGGCAATTTCTTCAATAACTCTATTATCGTTATGAACAGAAACTTTGCCGTCGGGTATAACAATATTTCGGTTCTGTCCCGCAAATTTCAAAAAGCCTTTAAGCCCTTCAACGCCGAGTGCTCTTGTGCGTGACAAATCAATCTGCTCGGGAGTAAGAGTGGAATACACAATCATTTCCTGTCTTGCTCTTGAAATTGCAACATTAAGTCTGCGCCAGCCGCCGTCACGGTTAAGCGGGCCAAAGTTCATAGAAACTTTGCCGTCCTTATCGGGACCGTAGCCGACTGAAAACAGAATTACATCTCGCTCATCGCCCTGTACATTCTCAAGATTTTTAACAAATACGGGTTCTGCGGATTCGCTGTCGTATTTTTCAAGTTCGGGTTTTTTAGAAAATTCATCGGCAAGCATATCTTCAATTAAATTCTGTTGAATAATATTAAAAGTTACAACGCCGATACTCTTTGTACGCAGTTGTTCATCGGATAATCTGCGGATAATTTCATTTACCACAGCCTCTGCCTCGGCTTTATTCTGCTTTGTACCGCCCTTATCGTAGTAGCCGTCAATGTGTACAAGTTTAACTGCCGACACTCTGTCGTTCGGCGACGGGAATGTATAAAGTTTATTATCGTAATACTTCATATTGCTGTATGCGATAAGACTTTCGTGGCGAGAACGGTAGTGCCATTTTAAGTACATCTGCGGCATTGAAATTGAAAGGCAGTCATCAAGCAAACTTTCGAGATCTTCGTTTTCTATGTTTTCTTCATCAATTCTGTTTGATTTAAAGAAACTTGTCGGTGGCAACTGATTAGGGTCACCGACTACCACAACATTTTCACCTCTTGCAATCGTGCCGACAGCTTCGCTTGTCGGAAGCTGTGATGCTTCATCAAACACCACAAGGTCAAATTTAGGGAATGACGGGTCAATGTATTGCGCAACAGAAATCGGGCTCATAAGCATACACGGGCAAAGTCTGCGTAATAATGCAGGGATTTCGTTAAACAACTTTCTTATCGACATCATTCTGCCGTTGCTTTTTATCGCTCTTTTAAGAATACCGAGTTCGGAAGACGACGCACCCGCCGAACCCGAAACAGGCACTTGAGATGAAAGTTTAGCCACAAGTTCCTGAACAGTAAGTTTTGAATATTCATCAATTAATGCGTGGTATTCTTTTATAGTTTGCTCAAAGCTGTTGCTTCTGAATGTGCTCAAGCTCTCGTCAACAGAAATATATTTGAGTGCAAGCGCATAATACACATTGCATCTGAAAGCGTCAACTGCATTTTCCTTATTAACAATACCGCTTTCAACCGCATTACAAATACACTCAAGCTGTTCATTTGCAAGCTGTTCACGCTTTGCGTTATATTCCGTAACCGCATACAATTTGTCAATATTCTTACTTATATTATTAAGAGTATTTCCGGTACGGTCAAGCCAATTGTTGCTCTGCTCATTATCAATATTAACTTTGAAAATGTTGGAAAATTCATTCCATTTTAATATATAATTTTCTGCACAATTAACATCGTTTCCAAGCTGTGCAAGATTAATATTCTTAAAAGCATTCAATATTGTTCTGATTTCATTATAGTTATACACACTTATCGCATTGTAGACGAAATCGGTTTTATCAATTGCCTGTTTAAAATCAGAACCTAATTCATTAAGTATATACCTAAGCTCATTACCGCAAGTCATATTATCATTGTGCAATTTATTAAAATTAATAAGTCGCTGATACCAATTGATAATATTTTCTTTGGTAACGGCATTTGTCATAACACAAAATGTTGCAACTTCTTTCAAAAGTTTTTTCTGTTTTGAATGTCTGCTAAGTATCCAACTTGATTGAGCGACATTCCATTCATTAAGAGCCTGAATACAGTTATACTCATAAATACCGCTTGTAAACACTTTTTCAATCTCTTGTTTTTCTCTGTTTTCGTTACAAATGCTTTCATAATAATTATTCAGCTTTTGAGTTACCGCATTGTAATTATTTTCAAGAATAAGGCTTGGAGAAAAAGCCGAAGGAATAAGCAACGCTCTGCAAAGATTTAAAATGTTTTTGATTGATTTTTCACTTAATTCGGCATTGATATTAAATGTACCGAAAATTCTTTCAATGCACGATTTTGCATTATTATATAGATTAAGCAAATTTACACAATCCGAATACAGCTTTTCTCTTAACGGTATAGAATATTCCGTAAGGGAAATATTTTTAAGCGGGTTATTAACTATATCACCTACACCGTCAACAGAATTTTTATAACTTAAAATTAAGGATGAAAGCTGTTCTATTCTGTCATCATTAACAGTGTTAATAACTTCTTGCGGAATTGTTATTTTATTCTTAAATTCGGCACATGTTTCATATTGTTCTATAGCGTCATACACGGAAATTCCGCTCTCGTGCTTTTTATGAAGTCCGTCAATTACAGAATTCATACTCACACGCATAGCTTTCAGCCTGTCTGCTGTTGCTTTGTATTTTTCAGGGTGCTTTATTCTGCCGACTTCAAGTGATTTTTCGAGTTGAGAAAGCACACTGCTTTTGCTCGCCTTATTTGAGTGAAGTTCAAGGCAGAACGGAGCAAGACCGATATTTTCAAGTCTGTGTTGAACCACATTAAGAGCCGCCATTTTTTCTGCGACAAAAAGAACAGATTTACCGTGATAAAGCGCATTTGCGATTAAATTTGTAATTGTCTGCGACTTACCTGTTCCGGGAGGTCCGTGAAGTACAAAACTTTTTCCCTTTGCCGCCTCTGCAATGGCAAGCATCTGTGAAGAATCTGCGCTCAACGGTATTGCAAGGTCATCGGGTGCGATGCGTTCATCAAGTTCAGACACCGTCAGCGGATTTTCTTCCTGCTCAACAGTAATTTTCTTATCAATAAGACCTGCAACAACCTTATTTTGCATTAATTCGTCGGCACGGTTTCTAAGGTCACTCCACATTACAAACTGACCGAACGAAAACTGTCCCAAGCAAGCCGTATCCACAACATTCCAACGCTTTTTGTCAAGAATACAATTACGAACCGTATTGAAAACAAGCGGAATGTCCGTACCGTGCTCGTCCTCGGGCAGTGGGTCAAGGCTCGGTATTTTCAGTTCGAAAATCTGCCTTAAATACTCAATCAATGTAACATTAATCTGGGTTTCCTCTTGTCTGCTTCTCAATAAATAGCCTTTATTATGCGAACTTTTTACAAGCTCAACAGGAATCATAATAAGCGGTGCATAGCGTGGCTTTTCCGAAATATCGCTTTCGTACCACTTTAAAAATCCAAGTGCTAAGAAAAGTGTGTTTGAACCGTTTTCCTCTATGCTCGACTTTGTTGTTCTGTAAATATTTTTCAGAGTTTTTTCAAGTTCTTCGTCGTGCATAACCGCACAAAGTCTTTTGCTTTTAAACTCTTCGCTTGCAATATTTGTTGCAAGGTCATTTTCGTTTTCTATCTCATAAAGCCTTGCATCTCTAAGTGACGCCGTCCATTCGCTCGGCAATTCCCGTATTGAAAAAGATACTCCGTCTGCAAGGCTGTCCTCAAGAGCGGCAAGATCATGAGTTAAAATCGGCAAAGCGTTTTTGGTAATTCTGAAATTTAAAAGTGAGTTTCTCAAACTGAAATCGAGCAGCTTTCTCTCCCATATCTGTATTCTTGAAAGCGAACTTTCCTCATATCCGATTACACCTGTACCGCTTCTGTTAAGTTTCTTAGGTGCAGCTGCCTGATAATCAGAAACCGAATCAACCGTCCCGTCATAACCGCAAATACTGTTGCTATCTATTTTTTGCGGAATCGGTCGCAGTCCTCCCGCTCTTGCTCTTCTAACATCAACAGCACATATAAAATTTTCCGAATCTGACAGATTATTTTTTCCGTGCTTTACCGCTCTGTCAAAATCAATCTTTTCTCCCGCCGTAAAATCCGTACATTCAACGAGCAAAATATCTTCATTTCCACTTACCGTTCGTTTGTCTATAGCCGAAAAATCATCAATTACACAATCGGCAAAAGTTTCCTCTTCAAGGCGGCAACCGCAGTATGCGTGACCTTTTTTTATCATTATTAAAGGGAAAAGTCCTGCCGCCTCAAGACAAGACGCATATGTAACCGCAAGGTCAATGCAAGTACCTTGTTTCTGCTCAATTACAGAATAAGGAAGTCGCACACGCTGACCTGCTTTTTCAAAACTTGCAGGCGGATTATTATACACAATATTTTTTGACTGTAAAGCGGCATAAACAGCAGCCATTTGCAGTTTTACAACATCTGCATTGCGGCTCTGATAACCTGTTATGCTCGGGTTTTTTCCCCATTTTCTTAAATAATCGGTTGCAATTTTAAGGATGCCCGAGATAGCGGGATGATTAGGTGTTACAAAAGCCGCAATCAGTTCAGGCATTATATAGCAGCCGCTCCACTCATCATAGGCAAGCAAATCAATATTGTCACCGGCATTTACAAGTTCTTCTTCGCCGCATAAAAGCTGTACGCTGATCTGTGCAACAATTCTCTCTGTCAGTGAGAACAGAAACTCCGTAGATACTATAATATTAACAGGACTTACCTCAATTTCGGTATGCGGAGGTAAAACCGCAATTCTATGTGTAAACGGCTTTGCAAATTCAGGTTCAAAGGAAATTTTTAACATAATATCTTTAATTTCCTCATCGCTGTTATTTTTTATCGTTACGCTACGCACAAGCGGAACATAGTTTTGCTGCATTGCAAAATTCATTGCTCCAAAGGTTACCACTTGTACGCTCACTTTATCATTCACAAGTAATCCTCCTTGCTCAAAAATTTCAACATTTTCATTATATCAGATTTACCAATTTATTACAATATTTTGTAAATAAATATATTCTTTTTGCGGTTAAATAATAAAATTCAGAGATTATATACATTTAAAATATTATAATAAATTATGGTTGCAATTAATAAGATTATTTGTTATAATTAGTTTGTATAAAAATACCCGGAGGCAAATATGGATTTTTATAAATATAAATGCCCTGTTTGTAACAAACAGTTTAAAGAGGGCGATGATATAGTAGTTTGCCCTGAATGCGGCACGCCGCACCACAGAGAATGCTACGAGCAGGAGGAACACTGCTTTTATCAGGATAAACATTCACAAAATTTTTCATTTGAAAATGATCAACCGGACAGTTCCGATGACTTTGAAGCTGACAAAGAGAGCGGCACAGACAATGAAGTAATCTGCAAAATTTGCGGTCATCCAAACGACAATACTTTGTTTTACTGCGAACATTGCGGAGCGCCTCTGTTAAAAGACAATCAACCCAAGAATGATTCCGTAAACGGAAATAATAATGTTCCGCCGGATATGAACGGTTTTCCTTTCGGTCAAAATCCGCAAAACGGCGGAATACCTTTTATTGCGTTTGATCCGATGGCAGGTTTTAAGGCAGACGAAAAAATGGCAGATAATGTAACCGCAGGTGAGGTTTCAAAATTTGTCGGCAAAAATACAAACTACTTTATGCGTGTTTTCGGTTCAATCTTAAGAACAAATAAATCACGATTCAGCTTTGTATCTGCTATTTTACCCGGTGCATATATGCTTTACAGGAAAATGTACGCAATCGGCATTGTTATATCGGTAATCGTGGTAGGATTGCTTGCAGGCACACTTATTATACAAACCACACCTGAATTTACAGAGGCATATAACATTTATATGGATAATTACTCTGCCATACTTCAAAGCGGATACAGCGGTGCTAATGTCGGCGATTTATTTGCCGGTATGTCCTCTACAAATCTTTTGTACTTTGCTGTTCCGTACATTCTCGGAGCAATCAGATTTGCCATTATGCTTATCTGCGGTTTCAGAACAAACAGAATGTATTTTAAACACTGCATAAAGAAAATTTCATCAATTAAAAACTACGCTTCGAGTTTTGATAAAGAATCAGACGAAGAAGCAGCAACCACAAAGTCAAAAATTAACGAGCAAATTGAAAACAAGGGTGGCGTAAACCTTGCCATAGCAGTTGTGGCAACATTTGTATTTTTAGCAATCGCTTATATGCCGCTGTTCGTTTAAAAACAAATATCGGAGGAAAATATGAAAATTACAAAAGCAGTTATACCTGCAGCAGGACTCGGCACAAGAGTACTTCCCGCGACAAAATCAATGCCAAAGGAAATGCTCCCGATCGTAGACAAACCGACCATTCAGTATATCGTTGAAGAGGCAGTTGCAGCCGGAATAACAGATATTCTTATCGTTACAAACAGAGGTAAAGGCATTATCGAAGACCATTTTGATGCATCCCCTGAACTTGAGGCAATCCTTGAAAAAAGCGGCAAACTTGATTTTCTTGAAACAGTAAGAGGTATTTCAAATCTCGCAAATATCACTTTCATTCGTCAGAAAGAAATGAAGGGTTTAGGCCACGCTATTTTAAAAGCAAAGTCTTTTGTAGGCAATGAACCTTTCGCCGTACTTTTCGGCGACGGCGCAATCGTAGGCAAAAAACCAGCCATAGGTCAGCTTATTGAACATTACGGCGAGTTTGGCAAAGGTGTTGTCGGCGTTAAAAAAGTTGATGCAAAAGACATTCATAAATATGGTTCACTTAAAGTTGAGCATATTTACGACAATGTATTTAAATGCACAGATATGAAAGAAAAACCGCAAACTCCGGAGGAAGTTCTCTCACTTTACTCTATCATAGACAGATGTGTTCTTCCGTCAGAAATTTTTGAAATTCTTGAAAGAACACAGCCGGGCATAGGCGGTGAAATTCAGCTTACAGACGCAATGCGTGAAATCGCTGTTACAGACGGTATGACAGCCGTTGAATTTGAGGGCAGAAGATACGATATGGGCAATAAATTCGGTATTCTTCAGGCTCAAATCGAAGTAGGTCTTGAACATCCCGAAACTAAAGACCAATTAAGAGAATACATAAAAGAACTTGCAAAGACATTATAATAAGCTGACTTGACATAATATAATTAAACTAAAACACAAAACAGACATTTCCAACTTTTGAGAAATGTCTGTTTTTTTATTTGTTTTATTCGGTTTATTAAACAATATTTATAGTTTTGTACATTAATAGATACAGTAACCAAAATTAGCGGTTGAATTATTTTAAACTTGCGTTATAATATGATAAACAACACAATATCTATTAAGATATACGATATAGTTTAATTAAAATTCTATCGGTATAGCAATCGGGCGGCGCTTTTCAAAGATAGTATACGACTTAAATCCGCACTTATGTGCAAGTCTTATTCCCTCTTCTATTCCGTTTCCGACAGCAGTGCTTGTGTGGGCATCACTTCCGATAGTGATAAGCTTTCCGCCAAGTTCACGATAGCGCTTTAGCTGAAATTCATCGGGCAAAGTTCTGCCGATGGGTTTGAATAAACCCGAAGTATTAATTTCAAGAGCTTTATTGTTTGAAATCAGTGTTCTGTATATATCGTCAATAACATCTTGATAAGGTGTAAGGTCGGGATATTCCCCTGTTGTTTCAAAAATATATCTTAAAGGATATGTAAGATGAGCAAGGCTGTCAAAGTCACTGAAGGTCGCTGTTTCTGCAAGTTCATTAAAATATAATTTCAAAATTTCGGAAATATTACAATTATTAAAGTCGATAAAAAAGAAATCTTCCATATTTTTTAAATTGTGCAAAGACGCTAAAACAAAGTCAAAATCGCCAAAAGAAAGCGCTTTTTCGGTACATTCCGGATCGTGCATAGGCTCGCCGAGCTCTATTCCGCATAAAACCTTGAGTTTTTGTCTATATTTTATCTGTGCGTTTTTGGTTTGCAAAAATGACAAAGGTATTCTTTCGTTAAAATCTCCGAATTCTTCGTTATAGCCAAACTTGATAAAAGGTGCTTCGCAATGGTCGGTAATTGCTATTGCGTAAAATCCCTTATTTAGGGCAGATTTACACATTTCTTCCACTGTACTTTCAGCGTCAAAAGAATTGTTTGAATGAGTATGAACATCACATAAAATCATAGTTATCAAGCCTCCGTAATAAATAATACCATATTCGCCAAATTTATGCAATATAAGGCTTTACTTTCTTAGATTTTAGTTATATAATAAGGTAATGATAATAAACAATCATATAATTCTTTTATAATTCTTTTGCAGGAATAAAATTAAAATCTTGCAAATACGGAGGTAACTTATGAAAGCTATAATTACAGTAATCGGTAAGGACACAGTCGGAATACTTGCAAAGGTATCAGCTGCTTGTGCTGCTGACAACGCAAACATCGTTGAGGTAACACAGAGCGTTCTTCAGGATATGTTTGCAATGGTTATGCTTATTGAATTCAATGAAGAGAAAATTGATTTTGAAAAGTTAAGAACCGACCTTGACGCTGTCGGAGAAGCTACCGCAACTAAGATTCATGTAATGCACGAAGATATATTCAACAGTATGCACAGAATTTAATTTGCCCTTAAATATGGATTGAAAGGATAAACACCTATGCTCGAAACAAAAGATATACTTGAAACTATCAATATGATTGATAACGAAAATCTCGATGTAAGAACAATTACAATGGGCATTTCACTTTTAGACTGTATTGATGACGATATTGACAAAGCCTGCACAAAGGTATACGACAAAATCTGCCGTTCTGCCAAAGACCTCGTAAAAACAGGCGAGGATATCCAGAGGGAGTACGGTATTCCTATTATAAATAAGAGAATTTCGGTTACCCCTATCGCAATGGTAGCTGCACCATGCCAGAGTAAAAAGGTAGTAAAATTTGCTCACGCACTCGACAAAGCCGCAAAAGAACTCGGCGTAAACTTCATCGGCGGTTATTCCGCTCTTGTACAAAAAGGTTTCGCAAGCGGTGACTATGCGCTTATAGAGAGTATCCCCGAAGCACTTGCAACTACCGATTTTGTTTGCTCTTCGGTAAATATCGGTTCAACAAAAGCCGGTATTAATATGGATGCAGTTAAAATGATGGGTAAAACTGTAGTTCAGACTGCTCAAGCTACAGCAGACCGTGATTGCATCGGCGCTGCAAAGCTTGTAGTATTCTGTAACGCTCCTGAAGATAACCCGTTTATGGCAGGAGCTTTCCACGGTGTCGGCGAGGCTGATACTGTTATCAATGTCGGTGTTTCGGGACCGGGCGTAGTAAGAGCTGCTCTTGCTAAGGGCGGCGAAGGCAAAAATATTGCCGAAATCGCCGATATGGTTAAGAAAACCGCATTTAAAATCACAAGAATGGGTCAGCTTGTAGCAAAAGAAGCAAGCAAAAGACTTTGCGTTCCTTTTGGCATCGTTGACCTTTCACTTGCACCTACACCGGCAGTCGGCGATAGTGTTGCACATATTCTTGAAGAAATGGGACTTGAAGTATGCGGATGTCACGGTACAACTGCTGCTCTTGCTCTTCTTAACGATGCTGTTAAGAAAGGCGGCGTAATGGCTTCGTCACATGTTGGCGGACTTAGTGGCGCTTTCATTCCGGTATCGGAGGATGCAGGTATGATTTATGCAGCTGAAAACGAATATCTCGACATAACTAAACTTGAGGCTATGACAGCCGTATGTTCAGTTGGTCTTGATATGATTATTGTACCGGGTGACACAAGTGCCGAGGTTATCTCTGCAATTATTGCAGACGAAGCAGCTATCGGTATGGTAAACACTAAGACAACCGCTGTAAGACTTATTCCCGCTATTGGTAAAAAAGCAGGCGAAACACTTAACTTTGGCGGACTTCTCGGCTACGGTCCTGTAATGCCGCTAAGAAAAGGCTCACCGGCTGAATTTATCAACAGAGGAGGAAGAATTCCTGCACCGCTTCAGGCTCTCAAGAACTAATCTCAGGGGGTGATTTTTTGAAGGATATGATTAAACAGATTGTTGAAGCAGACGCTGAGGCAAAAGCCTTCGATGAAGAAAATCAAAAAAACAAAGAAGCTCTTGCCAAAGAGATTGACGCTCAAGCAAAGGTAATCTACGATTCCTATATGTCAAAAGCTGACGAAACCATTGAGCGCCAGAGTGCTTATATTGACAAGGACATCAGACATCAGTGGCAGGATACTCGTCAGAAGCATAAATCTGTTTTAATTAAACTTAAATCTGATTTCGAGGCAAATGCTGACAAATGGTCAGATGAAATTGCTAAGCGTACAATCGGATAACTATCCATTTATTAAGCATATTATTTTAAAGGAGGTGCGAAAGCTGTGTCTTCCACTTCGTTTGCGGTGCTTGCAAAAGCAAGAGCAAAGTTTGGTAAAAGACTTACCGAAAAGGACTACAACAGTTTGCTTAACTCAAACAGTGTTGCAGAAGTAATGTCTTATCTTAAGTCATATACGCACTATGCGGAAGCATTGCGTGATATAAATGAGCGTGATGTTCACCGTGGCAGACTTGAGGTTCTTTTAAGGCAGCATCTTTTCTATGAGTTTGACTCGCTTTGCAGATATGATTCCCAGATGAGCACCGGCTTTTCAGCTTATGTTATAAGCAGAACCGAGATTGAACAGATAATGCGCTTTCTCACTTTGCTGAATACTTCATCTACTGAAAAGTTTATTTATCAGTATCCGACATATTTTGCAAAACATACGGAGATTGATTTGCAGAAACTTGCGCTTGCAAGAAATTACGATGAATTTCTCACCATTTTGAGCAATACAAAGTATTCTCAAATATTTGAAAAATACAAGCCCGACGAAAACAATCTTTTGCCTATATCGGATATTGAAAATGATCTTTATACTTTTGTTTTCTCCAACCTCAAAAAGGTAATAAAGAGCAAAACAAAAGGCACTGAAAGAAAAGAGCTTATGGAGCTTTTTACCGTAATCAACGATTACAATAATTTCTCCCGTGTACTTCGTCTTAAAAAGTATTATAACCTTACACCGGAGCAAATAAAAAACAACCTGCTCTACCCTTTCTCAAGCATCAGTGAAAAAACTCTCGACAGAATGTGCCGTGCGGAATCCTCCGGAGAAGTATTCTCCGTAATGCAGGAAACTCACACCGGTAAGATGATTGAACAAATAGGTTATGTTTACGCAAGTGACATCAGCCCAAGAGTAAAATACAAACTTGCAAGAAAGAATATGTATTTCTCAAACAATCCTTCTGTTGTGATGATTTCATATATGTTCGTTGCCGAAACCGAGCTTATGAATATTATAACCTTGATTGAAGGTACACGATATAAACTTGATTCTAAAAAAATACAGTCCCTGCTTATCGTTTAGTAAGCAGTACCACTAACAAAGAGGTGATTTTATTTGGCTGTATCAACCATGCAAGCTGTTAATATAATCGGCTTTATGGATGAGATTGACGATGTTATTACCGTTTTGGGAGAATCGGGAGTTTTTCATCCCGATGATGTGTCTGTTTTTTACAACAATACCCAAGGTTTTTCACATCTTCAGACCAAAAATATTTATGCCGAACATCTCACTAACCTCAAGGCTTCATTAGGACTTACAAAAAGGCAGTTCCCGCTTGTCGATGTAAGCAATTTTAATCCGACATATCAGGATATTCAATTGTTTTGCAACAAGATTTGCGATGAACTAAACGAGCTTGTTGAAGACAGAGATTTTGCCGCCGAGCAATTGCTTGAGACAAAACAAAATCTTGACGAAACAAAGCACTTTGTCGGACTTGACATTGAAATAGAAAAGCTGCTTGAGCTTAAATATGTAAATGCAAGATTTGGAAGACTTCCTAAGGACAGCTATGTAAAACTGGAAAATTATAAGGATGACCCTTATATTGATTTTTCGGTGTGTACAGAAGATAAAGCTTATTATTGGGGCGTTTATCTTGCTCCCGCTGATAAGACAGAAGAAATTGACAGAGTTTTTTCAAGTCTTTTCTTTGAGAGATGCGACATAATCGGTGTTAATTCAACGCCAACTCTGCATATGAAAAAACTTACGGCACTTATTCCCCACCTTGAGGATGTTTACAAAGATACCGAAAAGCGTATTGACGATTATCTTTCCATTAACAAAGAAAGAATTTTAAAATATTTGTCAAAACTTGAAGAACTTTCTTTGTACTCAACTATAAGAACTAAAGCTTTGCAGTACAACAAGAGCTTTATTATTGTAGGCTGGGTGCCGACCGAGTTTGCAAAACAGCTTAAAAAACGACTTTGCAAACACAGAAGCGTTACAGTTGAATTTTCAGACGCAAAGAACGAGATTAAAAAATCTCCGCCTGTTAAACTCAAAAACTGTTTCCTTGCACGACCGTTTGAGTTTTATACTTCAATGTACGGCGTGCCAAAATACAATGAAATTGACCCGTCACTTTTTGTTGCAATAACTTACATTATTATATTCGGTATTATGTTTGCCGATGTCGGTCAGGGTATCTGCCTTACTATTGTAGGTATATTGATGTATAAAATCAAAAAGATGGCAATTGGTAAAATACTTGCACCGTGCGGTATTTCATCTGCATTCTTCGGACTTGTATTCGGCAGTGTGTTCGGATTTGAGCATTTGCTCGACCCCATGTACAAAGCTCTCTTCGGACTTGAAGAAAAGCCTATTGAGGTAATGAGCTCCGAAATGGCAACAAAGATTATTCTTGTAGCCATAGGCATTGGCGTATTCCTTTTAATTACCGCAATGGTCCTCAATGTCTACACATCAATCCGTCAAAAGGATTATGGCAGAGCATTGTTCAGCACGAGCGGTGTGGCAGGTATAATTTTCTACAGCGCAATAGTATTCGGTATTGCAGGTCAGCTTTTGTTCGGACTTCCCGTATTCAGCGCTCCGTACATTATATTCCTGATTGTAATCCCGTTTATCTTAATTTTCTTTGCCGAGCCGCTTGGCGGATTGGTAAACAAAGAACCTGACTGGAAACCGGAAAGCTGGAAGGACTACATTGTTGAAAATATTTTTGAATCAATTGAAGTTCTTTTAAGCTATGTAACAAACACAATGAGTTTCTTGCGTGTAGGCGCATTCGTTCTTGTTCACGCAGGTATGATGATGGTTGTATTTGTTCTTGCCGAAACCGCAGGTCCTATTGCCTACTGGCCAATTGTTGTAGTAGGTAATGTTATAGTAATGGTACTTGAGGCTCTCCTCGTAGCAATTCAGGTATTAAGACTTGAATACTATGAGCTTTTCAGCCGTTTCTATTCAGGCGAAGGCAGACCATACGAACCTGTCAAGCTAAAACTTACACAAAACAGTTAAGTTGAAAAACTTAATTATATATTTTATTGTTTATTTATTTTTGGAGGTAAATCATTATGAGCATCTTAAATTTAGTTATGTTGGCACTCCCTGTTGTATTTCTTGTAGCATCAGTAGTTGTAGCTGTAAAGGCTTACGAAAAAGGTCATAACAGAAAGAAAACAGTTTTAATGCAGATTGCTTCATTCGCAGCAGTATTTGCAATTTGCCTTCTTTGCCCAATCGTAGCAGGTGCAGCAGATGCAAATACAGTTTCAGAGGCAGTACAGGTTGCTCAGCAGTCATCTAAGAGCTTTGCATATATCGGCGCAGCTATCGCAGTTGGTCTTTCATGTATCGGCGGTGGTATTGCCGTAGGTAACGCAGCTCCTGCAGCTATCGGCGCAACAAGTGAAGATCCAAAGGCATTTGGTAAAGCAATCATCTTCGTTGCTCTCGGTGAAGGTGTTGCCCTTTACGGTATGCTTATCTCAATCTTGATTCTCTTCAGCTAATTGAAGAAATAAAGGATATGACGGAAAATGAAATTTTTTCTTATAAGCGATAATGTTGATACTAAAATGGGTATGCGTTTTGCAGGTATTGACGGTGTAGTTGTTCATACGGAACAAGAGGTTACACGAGAGCTTACTAAGGCTATGGAGAGAGAAGATGTGGCTGTTATTCTTATGACAGAAACTCTTGTTTCTCTCTGCCCTGACCTTATCTATGACTTAAAGCTCAACCGCAAAAAGCCTTTGATTGTAGAAATTCCCGACCGTCATGGCAACGGACGCACCAAAGACAGTATCACAAAATATGTTCAGGACGCTATTGGCGTAAAACTCTGAATGAGCTGAGAGGTTATTAATATGGAAAATACCACAAAAACCGATAACTTTTTGCAAGCCATACAAAGATACACCGAAGAACAAAAGTCTATTGCCAATACTGAAGTTGAGCTTTTAAAGGAAGAAAAACTCAAAAAAGCCGAAGAAAACGGCAAGCGTGACAGCGAACGCTACATACAGCAGCAGCTTGAAGCTAAAAAGTATGTAGAAACAAGCAAACTTGCCAGACTTGTTCAGGAAAGTCAGAAAAAACTCTTTAGAGAAAGAGCAAAAATGACTGACGAAGTATTTGAAATGGCTGCACAAAAGCTTATTAAATACACAGAAACCAAAGAATATAAATTAAAACTTGTTGACAGTGCAAGACAGATTGCAGAACTTTTTGACGATAACCGTTGTGTTGTTTATATAAATGAAAAGGATATGAAGTATTCAACAGAAATCCTTGCCGCATTCCACGGAATGGCGGAACTTGTTAAAGACAACTCAATCAAAATCGGCGGTCTTAAAGGCTACTGCAAATCAATGAGAATTGTTGCCGATGAAACACTCGACACAAAGCTCTCTGCACAGAGAGAATGGTTTATTGAGAACTCAGGTCTGAGCGTTCTTAACTAATTGACCTTCTTGATTTTATCCGAAAGAAGATGGTAATACAAATGGAAAATAATGTTATTTATGGAATTAACGGACCTGTTGTTACCGTAAAAGATGCTGATTGCTTTGAAATGATGGAAATGGTTCATGTAGGTGAACAGAACCTTGTCGGTGAAGTAATCGGTATAACTTCTGATTTTACCACAATTCAGGTATATGAAGAAACAACCGGTCTTAAACCGGGAGATGTTGTTACAGGTACAGGCGCACCTATGAATGTACTTCTCGGACCGGGAATTATTGATAATATTTTTGACGGAATTGAGCGTCCTCTTAAGGCTATTGAGGAACAGGCAGGCGCTTTCATTGACAGAGGTGCATCTGTTTCTTCTCTTGATGACAAAAAGCTCTGGAATGTTACAATGAAAGTAAAGGTTGGCGACAAACTCGAGGGTGGTCAGATTTATGCTACACTCCCCGAAACACCAATCATTGAACACAGACTTATGGTTCACCCTGAACTTTCAGGCGTTGTTACCAAGGTTATGCCTGACGGTCAATACAAGCTTTTTGACACAATTGTTGTTATTAAAGATGATAACGGCGTTGAACACAACCTCACACTTTGTCAAAAATGGCCTATCAGAACCGCTCGTCCTGTAAAGGACAGACTTGCATCTTCAATTCCGCTTATTACAGGTCAGAGAGTTATTGACTCTCTCTTCCCTATTGCTAAGGGCGGTACAGCCGCTATACCGGGCGGTTTCGGTACAGGTAAAACTATGACACAGCACCAGCTCGCAAAATGGTGCGATGCTGATATTATTATTTATGTAGGCTGCGGTGAGCGTGGTAACGAGATGAGCCAGGTACTCGAAGAATTCTCTGAACTTATCGACCCTAAGTCACAGCGTCCTATGACAGACAGAACCGTTCTTATTGCCAACACATCAAATATGCCTGTTGCAGCCCGTGAGGCATCAATTTACACAGGTATCACACTTGGCGAATATTACAGAGATATGGGTTACCATGTTGCTATGATGGCTGACTCAACTTCTCGTTGGGCCGAGGCTCTTCGTGAGATTTCAGGCCGACTTGAGGAAATGCCTGCCGAGGAAGGTTTCCCGGCTTACTTGCCTTCACGACTTGCCGAGTTCTATGAGCGTGGCGGCCGTGCGGAAGTTCTTTCAGGCGGTGAGGGTTCTGTAACACTTATCGGTGCGGTTTCTCCGCAGGGTTCAGACTTCTCCGAGCCTGTTACACAGAACACAAAAAGATTTACCCGTTGTTTCTGGGCACTTGATAAGTCGCTTGCTTATTCAAGACATTATCCTGCTATTAACTGGATGAACAGCTACAGCGAATACTTTAACGACCTTGACCCTTGGTTTGAAGAAAACCTCGGTAAAGACTTTATTGAGTATCGTAACAGAATCAGCGCACTTCTTCAGGAAGAAAGCTCACTTATGGAAATCGTAAAACTTATCGGTTCCGATGTACTTCCTGATGACCAGAAACTTGTCATTGAAGCTGCAAGAGTAGTTCGTGTAGGTTTCTTACAGCAAAATGCTTTCCACGCTGATGATACTTATGTTCCGCTTGAAAAGCAGAAACTTATGATGAAAACAATTCTTCACCTTTACGATAAGGCTAAGAAGGTTGTTACCAAGGAAATTCCTATTTCAAAGGTTATTGAGCTTGGTTTGTTCGATAAACTTACAAAGATGAAATATGATATTCCTAACAGCAAGCCTGAACTCTTTGATGAATATATCAAGGAAATTGATGAAAAGCTTGACTCAATTATGTAAGGAGGAAACGCACAATGATTATAGATTATGTCGGCGTTAAAGAAATTAACGGCTCACTCATAGTTCTTGACGGAGTAAAAGGCGTTTCCAACGAGGAAATTGTTGATATCCGCCTTGATAACGGCACAGTAAGACAGGGCCGTGTCGTACAGATTGAGGGCGAAAAGATTGTTGTTCAGGTATTTGAGGGCACAAGAAGAATCAGCCTTACAAATACAAGAACAAGACTTACAGGTCACCCAATGGAAATGCCTCTTTCTCCTGAAATTATCGGTCGTGTACTTGACGGTGCAGGCAGACCTATTGACGGACTCGGAGATATTTTCCCTGTAAAGCGTGCTAACATTAACGGCACACCTATCAACCCTGTTTCAAGAATTTATCCTAAGAACTACATCAACACAGGTATTTCTACCATTGATACACTTATGACACTTATCAGAGGTCAAAAACTTCCTATCTTTTCAGGTACAGGTATGAAGCACAATGACCTTGCAGTACAGATTGTTCGTCAGGCAAAAATCAGCGGTGCAAATGCTAATAACTTCTGCGTAGTATTCGCAGCAATGGGTGTTCAGAAAGATGTTGCCGAATACTTCAGAAAGAGTTTTGAAGAAAGCGGCGTACTTTCAAGAGTTGTAATGCTCTTAAACCTTTCGAATGACCCGATTATCGAAAGAACACTTACTCCAAGATGTGCTCTTACTATTGCCGAGTACCTTGCATTTGAGCTTGAGATGCATGTTCTTGTTATTATGACAGATATGACCTCATATGCCGAGGCTCTTCGTGAGTTCTCATCATCAAAGGGTGAAATTCCTGCGAGAAAAGGTTACCCGGGCTATCTTTATTCAGACCTTGCATCACTTTATGAGCGTGCAGGTATGATTAAAGGCAAGAACGGTTCTGTTACACAGATTCCTATTCTTACAATGCCTAACGATGATATTACTCACCCGATTCCTGACCTTACAGGTTACATCACAGAGGGTCAGATCGTACTTGACCGTTCATTACAGGGACAAGGTCTTTATCCGCCTGTAAGCGTTCTTCCTTCACTTTCCCGTCTTATGAAGGACGGTATCGGTGAGGGTTATACAAGAGCCGACCATCAGGCACTTGCAAACCAGCTCTTTGCATCATATGCAAAGGTAATTGACGCTCGTTCACTTGCATCTGTTATCGGTGAGGAAGAACTCTCCCCTATCGACAAGAAATATATTGAATTCGGCAGACTGTTTGAATCAAAGTTTGTTAATCAGGGATTCAACGAAAACAGAAGTATTGAACAGAGCCTTGACCTCGGTTGGGAATTACTTTCTACACTTCCGAAATCAGAACTTGACCGTGTTGACGATCAGATTCTTGACAAGTATTATGTTGAGAAATAACCGTCAGAAAGGAGTGCTGAGCATTTATGGCTGTACAGGCTGTACCTACAAAAGGTAATCTGATGAACACCAAAAAGTCGCTTGCTCTTGCCAAAAACGGCTATGAACTGCTTGACCGTAAGCGTAATATTCTTATAAGAGAAATGATGACGCTTATCGACCACGCCAATGCAATTCAGGAGAAGATCGACAATGCATATGAAGAAGCTTACATAGCACTTCAGACTGCCAATGTTACAAACGGCTTTTGCGATGACCTTTCAAACACGATTCCTGAAGAAGACTCATTAAAACTTGATTCAAGAAGTGTAATGGGTGTTGAAATTCCGATTCTCACCATTGACGAGAAAAAACCTCAAACCTACCTGCACTACGGACTGCGACTTACAAACTCAGGTATTGATAAAACTTACGAGAAATTCACCGAAGTTAAGTATCTTACCGCAGAGCTTGCCGAGATAGAAAACAGTGTTTACCGTCTTGCGGTTTCAATCAAGAAAACACAGAAGAGAGCCAACGCTCTTAAGAACATTATGATTCCTAAATTTGAAGAAACCGTAAAGTTTATTTCCGATGCTCTTGATGAAAAGGAAAGAGAAGAATTCAGCCGTCTTAAGGTTATTAAGAGAACAAAACTAAAAAGAGCACAGGCTGAAAAAGAAAAACAAGCAAAAGCAGAAAATGCTTAAAAAAATCCCACTCTGAAAAAGCAGAGTGGGATTTTGCTATTTTAAGGGAAAATTTTTTATCAATAGTTGAATAAATTATGGTTTAGCGGAGTGTCGGTCGGGCATTGAAATTTAGCTAACACTAAATTATCCGTCCAAAAGCAAAAAAAGTTTACTCAATTTTTTCAAAAATTGCGGGTTTGGGCAGCGCCCATAA
>ERZ773269.507-NODE-507-length-46217-cov-28.304081_pt1 | contig 46217 bp, 41 predicted proteins | sample MGYA00511958_ERZ773269 | MGnify/ENA primary metagenome ERZ773269 (study PRJEB29015, sample SAMEA2737761) | human gut metagenome | biome: human gut; feature: human-associated habitat; material: faeces | place: China | collected 2012 ... | reverse complement strand
AAGAACCTAAACCTGCATAAATTTTAATTGTACCTGCCTTAGCAGCTTCAATCTTGAGACCCTTTTCAACAGCACCACCAAGGTCATCGCCAGCTTTAAGTGTCTGGCTTAACTTTTCGTTACCGTTACCAATCTGGAATTCAGTTGAGTAAGCTGAACCATCAGTAAACTTTAAGTTGTTAGCCTTGTAAGTGAAAGCTGAACCGCCATTAACAATAGAAACGCCTGAACCAAGTTCATTACCATCAGTTAAGCCTGATGCGAAAAGCGTTTTAACTGTTTCAGCATTGATAGTAGCCTTACCTGAAAAAGCCTCAGCTGCCGTAACAGGTGCAACATTGACAACCATTACGCTTGTAAGAGTCATACTCGCTGCAAGTACAGCACTTACAATTTTCTTGAAAGATTTTTTCAATTTTTATTCCTCCTTTATAAATTTTGAAAATACCCCATGTAGAGAATGTGCATATCTTCTCCTATAAAGTATCTATTCAAGTAGAATTATACTTGCTTTTAATATAAAAGTCAATTTTATTTTAAAAATTCTTTCATTCTTTTTGCACAAAAAATGTAAATTTTTTTAGGAAACTTGTTTTGCTACATAATTATTTTGAAATTTTTTATTCATTTCTTACAACAAAACTTGTATAATAGTGCTATTATTTCAACATTTTTATATATTTTCCACAAAATATCCAGTTTAATGAGATATTTTCTATATTTAGCACCACATACCCTGTATCTAGTTTATTTACTGAATTTGTGTAATATAAATGTAACATTCCATATTCTATAATCTCTTGAAAATCCCTGTTTACTTGTAAAAATACACAAAAAATAAAGTGTAATAAACCGTAATTAAATTTAACTCCAAAAACATATATTAACTCTATGTTAAAAATGTATAAATTTTATTCACAAAAACGAGTTTCTTCCTACTTATATATGTTTCTATAGTTAAATCCCCTTAAATTTATCTATTGGTCAGAACAAGTTAACTTCGTTAACTTGTGGCTTGTAAACAAGCCATCGGATTTATCTTTCCGATTCACTAAAAAAAAAGAGTGCTGACATAAGTCAGCACCCTCTTTATCAAATCCGATATACGAATTGTAATAACAGATTATTCTGCAATATTTAAAGCCTTATCATAAACGCCCTTAACAAGCTGAGCCATTTCAGCTCTTGTAATGTTCTTAACAGGTTCAATCTTGTTATCAGAACCCTTAACAATACCAGCATTTACAAGTGCAGCAACAGAAGTTCTTGCATAGTTTGCAATACCTACTGTATCGCTGAAGTTATCAAGGCAAGCTACATCAGTATCAAGTTTAACGCCCATAGCATTAAGAGCGTTAGCAACCATAACCATCATATCCTGTCTTGTAATGTAATTTTCTGGCTTGAATGTGTTGTCATTGTAGCCGTTTACAATACCGTAAGCCTTAGCTGTAGCAATAGCCTTTGCGTAGTACTTGCTAGAATCTACATCGCTGAAGTTAGCTGTTGAAGTAGAGTCAATACCAAGAGCTCTAACAAGCATTACTACAAAGTCGCCTCTCTTGCTGTTAGTAGCAGTACCGAATGTATCAGCACTTAAACCATTAACAACGCCTGCCTTAGCAAGTGTAGAAACTGCATCATTTGCCCAGTGAGTTGCAGGAACATCCTTGAATGTTACATCAGCACCGTCAGCCTTAGGTGGGTTAACAGCGAATGCAGCATTAGAAGTTGTAGCTTCTGTAGCTTCACCAGTAGTTACTTCTGTAGCAGTTTCGTCAACTGTTGTAGCTTCAGTAGTAGCCTTAGCACTACTATTGATTACAGCACCTGAACCACCACCACTTGAAGTTCTCTTAGTAGTAGTTTCTGTCTTAGAAGTTGTAGCTTCTGTAGTTGTTTCAGTTGTAGTAGTAACAGTTGTAGCTGTTGTCTTTTCTGCTACATCTGGGTAAACAACTTCGTCGCCTGCGTCATGAACGTAAGCAACCTTTCTTGCAAGGAATGGACCCCAGTTGAATGAACCGTCAGCTCTTCTAGTATAGTGCATATTTTCATCAATAGAAGAATATGGGTCAATACTTTCGAAGAAGTTTTCTGGATTTACATATTCATCATTAGAGTTCTTACCCTGTTCGCCGTTGTAGTAAGTGATGTAGTTGTTTTCACTTACGATAGGAGTCTTGCTGAGGTTACCGTATGTAGTATCAGGTTCGCCCTGGTCAGTCCAAACACTACCAATCTGGTCGAAGTTAATAGCACCCTTAGCTGGGTCTGCACAAGAAACAACGCCCTTCATATCGTAGTCGAACTTATAAGGCTTCTTGTTAGCATCTGTCTGGCTACCGTTTTCATCCTTCATAATGTTACCAGTACCAGAGTAAAGCTTAATGTTAGGACCTTCGTTGTTGTAAGAAATAACATTTCTCATCTTGAAACCTGGGTTGTAGTTAGAGTCTACACCACTTCTCTTGTTACCCCAAGAGATACAATCCTTTAAGTAGTGAGCAACATGGATGTTTTCGCCACCCATCTTGAAACCGTTACAACCAGCACCGTTGCCCCAGTCAGTTTCTGAAGCATCGTCATTTAACTGGTAACCATTTCTATAAGCTACACAATTTTCAACCTGAACAGGACCGATAGCACCTGTTGCAAGCTTAGTATAACAATCCCAACCATCATCAAGGTTGTGGTGAGATGAACAACCAGAGAATACATTGTTGTAACCTGCTGTTAACTTACAAGCGAAACCATCGGCATTGTTCTTAGATGGGTCGTTGTTGTTGTAAGATTCACAGTTTAATACAAGGTTGTTGCTTGGCCATTCGCTTACAGATACTTCTGTAGCAATTAAACGAGAAATCTGGAAACCTAATTCACCATTATCATGGAAAGTACAGTTCTTAACTTCATCGTAGTGACCACCGAGGTAGAATGCCTTACCGTTACCCATAGCATTCTTTACTTCAATACCATCAAATGTCCAGTAGCTACCTGATACAGAGAAACCTTCGTACTTGCCTTCAAGGTCAAGAACTGGGTGAGCACCTTCGTCAGCCTTGATAGTCTTTCTACCGTCAGCCTTACCAGAAAGTGATTCGCCAATTTCAATCTTAGCAGCTTCTGTATTCTTGATGTTGTATGTACCATCAAGCATTACAATAGTAGTACCAAACTTAGACATACCAATAGCTGATTCAAGGTCAAGAGGATTTTCTCTAGTACCGTCACCATCTACAGCACCGTCTGGAGCTACATATAATGTGTTAAAGTCCTTAATATTGCTCTTCTGAGTTACATTAAATCTTGTTACAACTGGTTCAAAAGATACACAGTTATCAGCTGTACTTGGCTTGTAAACGATAGTAAATTCATTTACAGAATCAGGTACAAGTGTAGTGTTGTAAATAGAAGTCTTCTTAGATACAGCACCGTCCTGAATGATAATGTTACCATTCTGAGATACATCAATCTGACCACCGTGAGGGTTGTTAGCCTTGAAGCTTAACATATAGTCAACAGTAGTAGAGTAGTTACTAGAAATCATAGTAAGCTTTGGTGAATATTCCTTTTCATCAGCAGGAATAGTTACCTTATCTGTGTTAGGGTCGATTTCGTGAAGTTCGATATTTTCGAATGTAGCATCAGCCCAACGACAAGCAGATAAACCTACTGTCATATAAGTATCGTTCTGAGTATCTAATAATGAATTTAAGTTAAGATTACTAAGTGAATCATATTCAGTCTGAGTCTGACCAGTCTGATAATCATATGTAGTAATCATATAACCTTCATTAATCTTCTGTAATGTGATGTTGTACTTATCACCCTTTACAGGAACAGTATCAGTAGTATCCTTGATACCAACTCTTTCACCACCACCATCAGTAGCAACTACGCCAGTTCTGATAAGGATGTTAATTCTGTTCATCTGACTCTTAGTGTAGTATGTAGAACTCTTTGTATCTGTTGGATATGTAGAGTCTGTTGTAGCACCTGCAACTACGATGTTAGATGCGAAAGTATTTTCAACATCTGTGTAAGAAACAGCATATGTATCCTTGTTCTTATCAGTTACAGTCTTATTTTCAATATAAGCTTCATAGATATCAACAGGAGTACCGTCGTCATCCTTCATAGCCTTTGTTGGGTCAGTAGTCATATGGTTACCAAGACCACCTGTGTAGTTACCATCTGCATCAATACCACCAGCAAATGGGATAACGTCTCTTGCTTCAAGACCGAACATTTCCTGACCTGTACGAAGCATATCAATAGCTGTTGTACGGTCAACACCTGCTGAAGCCATCTTAGCTTCAATTCTAGCAGCATCAGCTGGGTCATCAGGGTCAGCAACGTATCTGTTTACTGTTACATCAGCAGATAACTTGAAGTTCTTCTTAGCATCTACTAATGTATAGAAGTAAGCCTTACCATCCTGGTCACCAGACTGCTTACCAGACTGTGTCCAAGAATTTAATCTTACAGAACTTACATTGTCAAGCTTACCGCCTGTCATGTTGATTGAACCGAATTCTTTGTTCTTAGAATCGTTTACAAACTGGTTACCTTCATTATCTGTTAAGATAACCTGAGAAGATTTACTTTCTGCGTTACCAGATACACCCATTGAAGATGCACCGAATAACATACCCTTCCAAACGTAATCCTTCTTAGCAGTTGTAGTAGTTACAAGTTCGATAGATGAGCTAACACCTAAAGTATTTACATTAACGTAAACCTTACCTGTACCTTCAGAAGCTGTGCTAAACTGGCTTAAATCAAGATAATACTTTGCAGCCTTAGCCTCTGCTTCTTCTACAGCGTTGCCTTCTGAATCATAGTAGTTAGAACCATCGAATAAGTAGTAAACAGTCTTGCCGTCCTTATCTGCATCGATATTCTGAGTTCTACCATCGTTGTAAAGAAGTGTTACCTTTAATCCAGTTGGGTCAAAGCTATCGCCTACCATATAAGTAAGTAATGGATATGATTCAATCTGTGGGTAAACAATCTTAACAGTTGTTACAAGAATGTCATAGCTTACAGTAACACTAGGGTCATTCTTATAAGTAACTGTAACCTTCTGGTTACCTACCTGAGTAAGGTCATAACCTGAGTAAGTGTAAAGGCTCTTGTCAAGAGTACGGTATACTGTAGTACCATCTTCAAGAACATACTTACCTTCAATTATAAGACCTGAATCATCAAAGCTTTCGCCCTGAACGAAGTTTACCTTATCAGGAACAACACCAACTCTGATGCTTTCTAACTTAGCATTCTTAACGTTAATATCGTAAGTTGCACTAACATTGTTAGGGTCAATAGTTGTATCAGCATCTGTGTACATTACTGTAACAGTCTGCTTACCAACTAAATCAGACTTAAGTTCTGTGCCTTCTGGTAATTCCTTACCATTTACATAGAGCTTATAGTTCTTTGTTGTTAAAGTCTTTGTAGTACCGTCTTCGAATGTAGCAACTGGAGTAAGACCGTTAGAGTCAAATGCAGTATCTACAAGGAAGTCAGTTCTTACTGGAAGATAATCTAACTTAAGGTCTGTTACCTTCTTACCTGTAACATTTACATTAAATGTAACAGAAGCAGAACCTACAGAAGCCTTAATTTCCTTTTCACCAACAGATGTAAATGTATTCTTACCACCTGTTGTATCTTCGAAACCAGTTAATGTAATATCATCTAAGCTGTCGATAATATCAGTAGTACCGTTTTCGTAAACAACCTTTACAGATAAACCTGTAGAGTCGAATGCTTCACCAACATAGTAGTCAGTCTTGTTTGGTAAAGAGTTTAATTCAAGACTCTTAACCTTTGAGCTACCAACTGATAACTTGTGGTCAGTTACACTAACGTAAGCATCTCTTGCTGCGAAGTAACCAACATAAAGCTTTTCAGATTTAGCAAAGAGGTCAGAAACGTCAATAACCTGCTTGCTACCATTGATAGTGATTGAAAGAGATGTACCACTCTTTCTTAAAGTATAAGTAACTTCACCGTCATAATCCTGCTGGTTAGTACCGATAGGAGTTGCATCGAACTTAGCCTTGTTACTCTTGTCATTAGAAACTCTTGTGCAAAGGTAAGCCATAGCTTCAGTCTTGTCAGGAACCATAGCACCTGCCATAACTGAATTACCGTCAGCTACACCACTAGCTACATCAGTTGCAACACCTGTTGCGTCTTTTCTGTACTTGCTGTCAAATACAATAAGACCTGAACCACCCTGTTCCTTAGGGTTAAAGTTCTTACCCATACCAAGCTTCATTTTACCTGTCATTACAAAGTCGTCATCCTTTGAAATTTCAGACGCATAGTAAGTGTAAGAATCTTCAGAGTTAGATAACTTACCAATAGCCTTACCAGCTGAAGCTGTATCTACATATACCTTGAAAGCTGTATCGCTAGTCTTGTCAACTTTGTTGTAGATACTTGCATAGTTAGCTGATGATGGGTCATCGTTACCGTTGAAACCGTTACCGCCGATAGTCATTTCACCAGCTTCAACAGCTTCGCCAACTTTGCTAACCTTTACATTGTTATATGTAATATCAGCACATCTTGATGCAAAGAAACCAACATAAATATCATCAGTCATTGAAAGTCCAGAACCGTCAATTACTGCTGATTCTGTACCAAATGTAACTGTGTAGTTAGTACCAGACTTCTTGATACTTACAGGAATATCATCGCCTGGCTGTGGTACAGATGTAAGTGTAGTAGTCTGCTTGTCAGAAAGTACACCAGCTTTTCTTGTGTATGCAAAACTCATATCACCTGGAAGAGCATCGCCCTTTACTGTTTTAAGCATTTCAATAGGACCTGCTGTAACATAATCACCAAGAGTAATAGAATCTGTAGTGTTACCGTCGTTTACAAATACCTTATCTCTTACTGTAGCACCGAAAGAAACCTGATTGTTTGCATTGTTAATACCATTTACATGTGCAGTAGCAGAAATTGTAAAATCGTCATCTGCCTTTAACTGCTGATAGTACATTACAATACCATCCTGGTCAGAACTAATCTTACCCTGACTATCAACAGCCTTTGATGGGTCGTTGTAATCTGGTACACCCATTCTTACCTGAACGCTGTCACCATTTTCCTTAACATCGTAAGGCATAACACCGTTTTTGTATAATGGACTTTCAGTATTACCGTAGTTATCAATTCTTTCCTGTGAACCTACACTACCGAAAACTGTAGCTTTCCATGGAGAAGTTGTTGGCCAAGTTTCGCCATCAACGATACCATATTTATTAGATGGTGTTTCCGCGTCATCGCCGCTTGCAGCACCACCAGTAGCAACAGTATCAGCTGGTGCAGTTTCTTGAGTTTCAACAACTGGTGTTTCTGTTGTTGCTTCTGCGTCTTGAGCATAAACTACATTAAATGATGTAACAAGCATCGTTGTAGCTAATGCCATAGCTAATAATCGCTTTTTCAAAAAAATTCCTCCTTTATATAAAGTTGACACCTTGGACTCGAGTGTCCCTACGAATACAAGACAAAAAAACAGCCCTCCTCACTTAAACAAACCGTTGCACCTCAGTCTATCCAGTCAAAAGCACCTTTTTCGAACATACATACTCGTAGTCAATATCATTATATCGAAATTTCACCTAAAAAGCAATATTCAAACCCACTAAAAAGCACCAGTTTTTACAATCCAAATGTCTATTTACGCAAACTTTTTGATACATATTTACCATAATAACTTTTTATCACTAAATATAGGTGTGACCCCACTGTTTAAGCCTAAATGTTCTATATTTTACAATAAATTGATAATTTTTCTTCTTAATAATAAGTTTGTTATTGTTCAGCTTTTGTACAAAATGCACAAATTTCCTTTTTATCAAAAACTAACAACATTAGTTAGAATTTTAACTAAATTATAATTTTTCTTAAACATAAAAAAAGCCGACATACTCTATAGTATATCGACTTTCTATTTGGTTTACATTCCGTCAATTTTATTAAATTCTTCTACAATTTTGAAATCTTCGAATGTAAATTCCATTTCTTCATCTAAATATTCACCCTCAGCGTCAAATTTAGCAAGTATACCTCCGTCAATGTTACAATCAATAAGAATTACTGATTGTCTGCCTACATCACTTGAAGGGTCTTCATTTACCACCTGAATATCAAAGTATATATCCTGACCTGTATTTTTGTACTCCTTTAACAGCCTACGAAAAATACTTGTGTTATAATGAAACTTGGCACTACCCTTGCCTACCCAACCTGTAGACCTATTACCTCTGCCTGTTTTTCCTAATATAGGCACCTGAATTTTTGTTTTCTCCACTTTTGCTGTCAAATTTATTGCCTGCATAAAGTTGTATCTGTTGTTTTCTATTGTAACGTAACACTCTGCCATTTTGGCACTTAATGTGTCCCTTACATTCATTATTGCACTCATACCTTAACCTCCTTATTCCAATGTAACTTTCATATAAAGCTGTTCCATTGAGTTTACTGGGCATATCTTTTCATAAATAACAACACTGTTTTTGCTATCTCCCATTTCTACAGAAATAGCCTCCTCATCAAATTCATCCAATGCCCTTATATTCACAAGTTTTTCGTGATACTTTACTAAATCAGCCCAAAGAGAATTTCTGCCGGAAGTATCGTTAGGTACTTTACCCATATAATATTCTTCAAAAAGTACAGCCACATCAGTAGCTATCTGGTCACATATTCTTACTGTCTGATTATTCTGGAACATTTTGCCCTTTTCTGTAGTCACATTTACAAAAGAGTTAATGTCCTTTAAAACCCTCATTTTGTCCCCCACTCTGTGGAACACAAATTCTCCCGACTTAATCTTGTTTTCAAGCTGGCTTTGAGTATAAAGGCTGTCTATTTCAATTTCTCCGTCATATACCTTATTTGTAAGACTTTCATTTATCTCACAACCTGCAACTGCACCAGCTACCCAATAAGCCAGAAAATAATCTTCGTCAGACACTGCGTAAGGGTCAATATTTATTACACCCTCATAATCAGCAAAGTAGTTATGTATTACTGCCTGAAACTTCTTGCCTACAGTATCTCTCATTCTCTTTGTGTACTCTGCCACAAGTTGACTAATGCTTTCATTATCCGAAATTACAGTAAGAGCATTAAAACTGTAATTTTCAATACTTTCCAAAAACTTTTCTACTGTCTGCCCAGTTGTAGAACCGTTATTGCCACCTGTCATTGGCGTACTTGCTGTATTTGTAAGTGTTGCATTTCTTTTCCATACAACAAAGTTATTATCTTTTAATTCTGCCATAGTCTTTACCCTCTGAGTATCTACAACAGTTGTTCCTACATATACATATACATTTTTGTAACTGCTGTCATCAGGGTCTGTATAAACTGAAATTTTAATATCATTCCCTCTTAAACCTGTATATCTAGCTTCTCCAAAAGCACAGCTTGCCTTTTTAGCATTATCACCGTTTATTCTGCCGGCATATATTTTACTGGCATTCTTAAATATATCCCTGATACCCATTAATTTGTAATCCAAAGCATCATAGCCAAACAACTTCATACTATTTTTGTAAAAGTCATCAGCCGTTACCTCAAATATTCCCGTAGGACCCCAATCAAAGCTATCCCCTAAGGCTACTACACCTCTTTCTCCAAAAACTGTTGCCCCTGTAGCTGTTGTTACAAAGTTAATATAAGCCCCAGGAATTGTCTTATTCTGTGTTACAAATGTTCCCCCACCTAGTGCCATAGACTACACCTCACTTTCCAAAAAGTCATTTATTGCCTTATCTACTTCTTCAAGGGTGTATTCCTCGTTTTCATCAAGCACAACACCCAAAATATCAATGTATTTGCAATACTTCTTTGACTTTTTAATTTCTTCTACTGCAAATTTTTCTTCCATATAAATACCTCCTATAAACTACCGTTTTTCTCCATATAGGCACAAAGCTGTGTATAGTTCATATCCTCTACATTGGGAATATTTTCGTAACTGTCAGCTGGTACAGTTCCCTTAAACTCCTGCTTATTAAAAAGATACTCTGTATCCTTATTGCCCTTTAAATTGTCAAGCTGTTCCTTAATGCCAGTTAATTTGCCATTTTCATCAAATTTAATTTCTTCCATATTTAGTAGAGCCTTAACAGCCTTATTTGTTTTAACACTATAGGAATTAAGCACATTTTCAATTTCATAATTCAATTTAATGTCTGCAATTTCCCTGTCCTTTTCTTCAATACTTTTATTAAACATTTCCAAAATTTTATTGCAGCTTTCTTCATCAATACCCATTTCTAAAAGTCTGTTTTTCAAATTACTTCCTCCTCTATTGTAAAATCGTATTTATTCATAATTGGCTTTTCTTCATCATATATGAAGAAACAGTTATAACTTACTGTAAAGCAAATATTGTCATCATTTTTCTCCATTGTCATATTAGTACCCACAATAGGTCCATCTTCCATTTCAAGTGTAGAAAACAGTTGAAACAATGCCATAACAACATCGTTGCTATCCATTCTTCCACCATTTCCATAGTACCTTACTTCAAATGTATTTTCAGATTTATACCTTTTTCCCAGATAGAGGCTATTCTTTATTTCTGTACACTCCAACTGAAAACAAGGTTCTTTAAACCCCTGTGGTACTTCATCAGCAAAAATCTTGCAGTCAGGAAATTTCTTTCCCAACTGCTTACCCATTGTCTTTATAATTTCATTAACCACTATGCCCACTCCTTAACATATTCAGCTACAACCTCACAATGAGTTTGAAACTCTGCTGTAGCTCCAGTATTTTTAAGTTCCGTTGTTTTATTTTCACTTTTCACTACTATGTAACTACCCTCTTTTATGGTTATATCCTTAGGAAAAAATATTTTCACAGTTGTTCCCTGTAAGGAAACACCGTCTGAATTTTTCTCCTGTCCTGACTTTAACTTGCCATTAAAAAGTCCTGTAGCATAGGATATTCTACAAGGCACATTACTATGTACTATCTGTCTTTCGTGCCTTGTAATACTATCCTCTGTAATTTCACTATATTCGTAAATATCACATTTCAAATTCATAAGACCCTCAACAACCTTTTTAGCCTTTACCAACGCATTTTTCGGTAGCATACTAATTCACTTTCCTTTTTAGTAAGTGTATTTATAAGGTTGTCAAAAAGCTGAGTTTGATTAATTCCCTCATTAAATGAAATACTTACATCGCCCTCCTGAATATTTGAAACAGCACTTTCCACATCAAAACCATCTAACTCTCCCATAGAAGCCTTAGTCTGGAGGAAACTGCCACAGCATATGTCTGTGGCAACATATTTTAACCCCTCCGGTACAGACTCTAAATTACAGTAATTCATAATGTACTGTTCAGTTTCAATCATAGCCTGTTCCAATGTAAATTCATCATCTTCCTGAAGTTCATATCCTAGTGATAAAAGTCTTAAAACAACATCATCGTAATTTAACATTTACGCTCTACCCTTTGAAATAATTCTGGCAATAGGAATAGCCTTGTGGTTAATATATTTTGGTTCTTCTGAACCGTCATTGACAAGCTCCCAGTTCTGACCGTCTGCAAGCTCCTTATTAGTTGGTGACAATGTTTTCTGATTTTTCTTTGTATAACTGATGCCAAAAGGTGCAAAGCACTTTCTCTGTCTGACATATAAAGTATCCTGACCACCTTTTACCATTGGGTTTCTGTCCATTTCATAAGGTACTTTAGCACCAATATCCTCGTAGTCAAAAGCACCTTCACCTAAAATATATGTAGTGTAGACACTTTTGCCGTCTTTACCCTCACTAACCGGCATAGAATCATCTATTAAAACAGCTCTGCCATTCCATGTAGCAAGAGTTAAATCCCTCTGAATACCATTTCTGTCAGTCTGCTTTAAGTAAGCAAGAAGATTGAGATTTTCAAGGTTTGTTGCTACTTCTGAGTGCATAATAGCAATAGTAAAGGAGTTCTTATTATCCCCACCTGCTTTCTGAATAGCCTTGTTCAATGTAGCTGGCTCTACCATTCCGTCATTTTCTGATGTAATATCGTAAGTATGCTCATTTACAAACTTGAGATTTTCTTCTCCTGTCATATTGTAAATACCTGTTAAAATAGCAAGTAATGTGTCTTGGTCCACATCGTCAAAATATTCTGACACCTGCTGTGCTACTGAATCCATAAAGCCTCCACCGGCAGTAATATCCTCTGCAAAGTCGCTTTCTACCCACGCCTTTGCTCTACCTACAACAACTACACCTCTTTCATATGAAGTTGTTGTATCAGCCATAATATCTGTTTCGCCATCATAGTTGAGAGGTTCTCCGTCAAGTAAACCGTACATAGGTAATATTGCATAGGCTGTACCTGTCTGATTGCTAAAAGCATTTCTGATTTCGCTGTTTCCTCTTAAAGCCCTACTTCTGATAAGTTCGTTTTTATTTAATTTCGGAATCCTTTCAATGTATGCACCAAAAGCCTCCGGATTGAATGTTTTACTATTAAATTTTGCCATAAATTTTTTCCTCCTTAATTATCAAACAAATTCTGTATTTTGATTTCCTATTATTAATTTTGATTTTGATGAGCTGTCCATAACACTTATTTTTACTGGCATATTGCCCATATAGTTGTTAGATAGACAGTAATTTCCACTTATAATGCCTGCTGAAGGCACACTATTACAATTTATAATTGTTGCTGTGTCATTTTCCATTCTTGCAAAGCAACAATTTACTATTCTCATAAACGCTGAACAGTTTTTAAAACATATTGAATTTACATTTAATTGTGTGTTCTGATACTGTGCGAACCAGCAAGTATCTATTACTATGTTTTCAGCTCTTACATATAGTAAAGGCTCACTTTCATTACCCTTGCTATCGCCAAATTTTAAATTTTTAAGCTCTACATCTTTCCCAGTAATATTAAAAATAGCCTTTACACTATTGCCACCAACCTGATATAAATTGGTAGTGTTGTTACAACCATGTATGTAAAGTGTTTTGTTTATATTGACAGTAGACTTAAACTTATAATATCCACTTGCCACAAATATAGAACAGCCGTCTTCTGCCGAATTTATTGCATTTTGGAAAACAATAGACGAGTCCTCTGCCGAACATATAAAATCAGCAGTTTTCTTAACTCTTTCACTACTATTTTCTGACGCAATTACAATTTCGTAGTTACTCTTTACCGTATTATTGTTTTTTGCCTTGTCAATACCGTCAGCTAAAGCACTAAAATTTTTGTTAAATATATTTATGTCATAAAAATCCGTTTCCTTTGGATATGTTAATCCATAATTTGTATTCATACTTCCTCCTTTATCTTGGACTTTCTCCTCCTGTATTAATGCCTTTCACAAGTTTCTCTACAAGAATGTCCAATATATCTTCCCCATTTTGTCCTGTTATATTTTGTGTAATACCACCCATATTTATATTTATAGAAGAACTGTTGTCAGAGCTTGTATAATTTCTTTCCATAGCTTGTGGAATATAACTTCTGTCATCGGCTATAAAGCTTTTCTCCATAGATTGAAAAATGGGACTTGTAACCCCAATATTTTTCACAATTTGTGGTATAAAGTCTTTTTCAGTCGAACATACTTTTTGAATTTCATTAATATTTTCTTCCATAGGGTCAAAATTGTTAATAACACCTTGGTTTTTAACATTTGTGAACAATTTATCAACTGTGTTATGCACATACCCACCTGTAGCCCCAGTATTTACTACTGTTTTACAGCTTTTTATATATTTTTCGACTATATTTTTACTGTTGTTACTTAAATCTTCTATAGCACCCATATTCCCTCTTAACCCCTGTAAAACAGCACATTTGTCAACATTTGTCATATTATTTCCATAGCTATCCTTGTATAATTTTTCAAAAAATAAGTTTTCCACATTTCCACAATCATTTTGTGGATAATTTTCTCCATATTGTGAAAAAGTATTGTTCATAGCTCTAACCCTCTTATTTACTGGATTTTCTTCATCGAACATAGTTTCATTTTTCAAGTAATTTTCTATAAAAATATTTGAGTTTTCCACATTATAAAGCTCCTCTATAATGTCTAAAATATCTATTTTTACCACCCTCTTTACTACGGTATATTTAACACCATACCAACTTTTATAAGATTGGAATTTGTTATTTTATCTTTGTTGGCATTAAAAATCTCTTTCCACCTGCTTCCGTCGCCATAAATACGCTTTGCTATTTTCCAAAGACTATCTCCTGAAACAACGGTATATGTATTTACTTTCTTTTCCGTATCTGTTCTTTCTACTGATGAACTACTTCTTCCACTTTCCTCAACATATACAGCACCAAAAGCCCTGTACTCTCTTAAAGTAATATCCATAACAATGTCATAACCATTGTCAGCAGACTCTGTAAAGCTATAATCCTCTATAACAGCCTCAATATCTGTATAATTTAAAACCCTAGTAATATTAACTTCCCTAGTGATTACAAAATGGAAAGGCTTTAAGTCACTTTTTAGCTTTTCAATAGCCGTTTTAAAATAATCTGCATCTTTAAATCCATAAACATATCTGGAAAAAGGATACTCTGTATTAGGTAAAATAGCCTGAAATTTTATAGTCTTTAATTTTCCCGTTTTAGGAAAAACTACTTCATTACCATTTACGCAGTCAAAAAGTGTGTTTTTAGTGCCACAGGCAATAGTTACTTTTTCCGGTGTAATAGGCAACAGTATATCTCCTAGCCAAAATTGATACATTATCTGCCCTCCTTTTCAAGTTTCAAATCTATTGCTCCTATAACAAAAGCCTTTTCTTTTTGGCTCATTGTCATAAACTGAGAGGGCAATATTCCAAGCCTGTGCAAGCAATAATAAGCATAGTTGGCTTGAAAATCTCCCTCTCTTATTATTTTTTTGCCTTTTCAATATCCTCTCTAAGACTTGTAAAACCGTTTATATCCTGAACAAAGGATACAAGAGAATCGTATTCTCCTGGGCAATCTACAATAGCCTTTAAAAGTGATTCCGGAGTTTTTTTGCCATAGCTGTCCTGCAAATCGGCATCATATAAATTAGGGTAAACTACAGACATAGCTGTAATTTTACTTAAATACTTGTTTACATTAAGTCTGTATTTGCCACCCTTTTCCTCCATACACTCCTGTCTTATATCCTCATTTTCCTCTGTAGTAATATGTCTAATCTGCCACATAACCACATTACCATTTTCATCTTTTAAGGTACTGCATACAGGCATTTCCCTGTTTTCCCTATTCTCTTTATTGCATTTAAAAAATAACTCCATTTCTCCCATAGTCTATCCCCTTTCTCTTATTTCCTTGTGACTATAACTATTTAACTGTAAATGTGTACACTCTGCTGTCATCAGGTGAGTGGCATACATTTGATTAATATCTAGTGCTATGTTGCAAGGCACATATTTTTCAAGTAGCTGTTTTATAGCCGGCAAATACTCTCGCCCCTCTGATGCTACCTTTATTTTTAAATTGTATTCATCAGTAAATTCATACTCCACGCCAGAAGAAAATTTTGTCAAAAGTGAAATCAAGTCCTGTTTTCCCTTTCTCATTTCAGCTAAAATATTGTATCGCCTTAAAGCTACAGAATTTTCCTCTCCATTAATGCCAAGTATTTTTTCCATACGACTTAAACCTTGATTTTCAGCTGTAGTCACAAAATTTTCTTTCATAAAATCAGCAATAGCCTTTTGTATTTCTTCGTTCTCTATATCAAAAGCCGAATTTATAATGCCAAATTCCTTTACATTTCTAAGAAATAAAGGCAAATAGTCATTTAAAGCCATATACTACACCTCCATATTTATAACGGGTATGCCACATATTTCGTCATCGGATAATACAATGTTGTGTTGACCCTCAATATTCAGCTGTGCAATAGTAGTTATGCCCTCAATATTGCATACTCTTGAAATAATCTGCAAACTGCTTACAGTAATGTTATCTGTACTGCTGAACTTAGAATTAAGTTCATTAAAATACTGGGTTACAGCCTGCTTTATACTTTCCTTAACATTGTCCTTTGAATACCCCGAGCCTAAACTTACACTAATATTTATGGTTAGCTTTCTAGCCTTAGCACCTACTACATTTACTCTGTGACCAATAGGTGCTACACCTTTGCCACAACCTGTGCTGTCTGCTGGGTCCAGTTTTTCCTTTACGGAATTACAAAGTTCACTAGACGGAACACCATTACTGCTGTCAAGTATAATTACCTTTACAGTTCCACCTCCGTCATATGCCCTGATTGCTCTTGCCTGTCCTACACCACTTATAGCCTTTGCCCAGTTTATGTAATCAGCCTTATTTCCACCATAGCCCTTACTTCCTATATTTTCAAAATATCTGGCTCTGAAACTTTCTGTGTCCTCCTCATCTTCTCCTTCTGTAATAACAGAAGTAAGCATAGCTGACACAAGGTATGGATTGTATTCTATGGGAATAAGAGTTCCAAACTTGGTATTTCCCACACTTCCTGCTGTGTCACATTTTAGTTTGTAAACACTATCACTTATTTTTTCTGTAACGGTGTATCTCAAGTCATCAAGGGCAAATTTATCTCCAATGTCAATGTTCCCCTGAAACTCTCCCTTGAGAATGGCATTGGTAGCTTTCTTAGGCTCAAGACCTATTTCCTTTGCCCTTAAAACTAAGTAATCTCTCTGTGCTGTATCAGCAAAGGACTCATTAAGACAGTTGTCTAAAGCAACATAAATCTGAGCTATTTCACTACATACAGGGGCAACAGCATCATATATTACAGACCCTTGTCTTTTATCTACATTACTGGGAACATTGGCAAGAACTCTGCTCATTATTCTTTCATAAGTTAAATTTTCGTACATTTAATTCCCCCTAAAATTCAAATTCCTTTTCTATTTTCACATCACCCATAGACGAAACAACTGTAAATGCTACAAGTACAGAACCCTTTCCCTTTGTAATGACAAAATCTGTCACACTTTCTATTCTGTCATCAATTAATAGTGCTTCTTCAATTCTGCCTTTTATAACAGCACATACATAGGAAATAGGCTTTCCTATAAGGTCCTTTATTTCAATACCATAATTTCTGGAATATATAATGTAGTCATATCTGTCAGTAGAGAGAATACAATATATACTCTGCCTTAAAGCCTCCAAACCGTCACAATAGCCTTTTACTTCTGTACTTTTAAGCCTGTAGGTATAACTAGGGCTTTGTGTAATTTCTTCTGCTTTTATTACTTCCGGTGTCACACTTATCCCTCCCTGTCTAGTACAATGTATCTCTGACCACCTTGTTGCCTTAGCATAATTACGGTGTCTTCTTTTTTGAGGCTGTTATCTATTTTCATAGCTACAGTTCTGTCATCTATATGAACATTTATTGTCCTTTCTCTCAAATGTTCAGCTACAGTAATAAAATCCTTTGTAAGAATAAGCCTTTGCTCTGTTTCTATTTTTAATGGACTTTCATTTATAACCTTTCCAAAAACAGCCTCCAAAGGCTTTTGAGAATTAATAGCCTCCTGTGCTAATATTTTTACAGCATTACATAAATCACTCATTTAAAACACCTCCGTCAACAGTAAGCCACATATACTCCTCATTATCTCTGTAGGTATGTTCACACTCTCTGACAGTAAACCTGTTGTTAAGTACAAAGTCCCCAATGTCTAAATTGACATTTATAATAGTTCCTGCCCTCATTGAAATATCTCCAAAGGTACATATTTTCAAAGTTCTGGACTTTGTTTTGTATTTGTTTAAAAGCATATTTGCATAGGCATTACCGTCTATATTCTCTCCAATATGCTCATAAAGTTGCAAAAGTCCCCATTCCTTTATTTTTTCAGTATCCTTGGCTGTATATACATTACTGGTATGCGTATATTTTGTAGTTTTTTCATACTTTAGCTTTACGCTGTTGTATACATTTGAGTCAATAGAGCTTGTGTATTTATACTCAATAATGTCACTACTGTCAGCTAAAAAACTAGAACCCATATAAAGGGAATTTTTTAAGACAATAGCTCCAAAATCATCATATAAAACATACTTTTGCCTGTTGTATTTCTCCGTACTTTCCAAAGCATTGTACATTATGTCAAAAAGTGTAGAATTGTCTTCAATTCTAGGTGGTAGTACATAGGCTGTATTTGCTATATCTCCCGTTGTCAGATTGTAGTCGCTGGCAATCATTTTTAGTAAACCACTAGCTGTAATGTTGCTGTAAGTGTATGTGTCTTTGTTCTTAAAATACCTTAACTGGTCATAGCAAAGTACAGTAATGGGAGAATTTTTATGCCTTTCCTTAGAAAAAACATAACCCTTAAATATAGGAACATTGTTCCTGTAAAAGGTAACTTGGTCCCCCTCCTTAAAATCCATTACATTGTCCTTTAATACTTTGAATTTAAGCTCCCCAGCACCATATAACCTTGTAGACCATTGTATTTCTTCAATAGGCTCAGGATTGAATATTGTTCCCCTGTGGTTTATGTAAATTTTGTTCTCCAATCTTCTCCTCCTTTGCCTTTTCTACTCTCTTTAATTCCTTTTCCAAATTCTCTACCCATGGATGCTTTGAAATAGCTGTTTCCTTACTTATAATGTTTAAAGACTTGATACAGTTGTCTATTGCTTCACTTTCATTTATAAGCATATCTCTGTTAAAAATAGGCTTGGTTTCAATATTTCCAAAACTTCCTCTGCCAGTATTGGCAAGGTGTTGTTTGACAAACCATATAACTTTCATTAAGGAACTCTGATATTCCATTTCCATATTGTTGGCGTCAATGTCAATGTCTGAATACATACTCTTTATGTTAAGCTGATTAGGATTGCCACTTAACTTGTCATCTTTGGCATCATAACCCATACCATTTTCAATAACAGCCTTTCTGAAAATATCAATTATAGCCTTGTAATTTTCAGCATTTACCTGTATGGATAGTGTTTCAACCCCACCCATAGCACCGTCAATGGTTCTTACTTTGACAGCACCGTAAGTAGACAAATTCTGTCTAAATTCTCCTAGATTTTCGCCATCATAATTCTTTAGAACTAAAATGGTGTTTCTAGGGTCTTCTTCCATAGAATTGAGGAAATTGCTCTCTAAAATGTTAAGTCCGTCTTGTAAACACTTTACCCTTAATATGAGAGGTTCTTCACAATGGTTGTACTTAAAGGCAATAAGGGGTATTTTCTCCCAACCGTAACCTTGTTTGCTTGTACAAAAATATGGCGTAAACCACTCCTTGCCGTCATGTACCATTTTTCCTCTGTCTATGTAAAATCTGCTTATACCTTTTCTGTCATAAACCTCAATTTTTCGCCTTGTAATCCTTTTCTTGTTCTCGTAATTGACTACATCATAAAACCTTATGGCGTAGGATAAAGCCTTGTGTTCACTGTCTTCCCAAATAGGAACTAATTCCCATGGATTTATTCGCTTGAAAGCAAAATTTCCGTTGCTGTCATATCCAGTAAACAACCAACCTAAACCACAGTTTAAACTGTCCTCACAAATAGCCTTTAATGTCATATCAAAGTCAGCATTAAATATTTCCTTTAAGACCTTGTTTAACTTGGAATTACTGCTGTTTAATGTTATAGGCTTGCCTAATAAATAATTAACCTTTTGAATAACTAGCTTTCTGTATTGGTTGTCAACAATTCTGTTGTTGGGTACATTGTGTATTTCTGTAGGCTCTCCACCTATGCCAATGGCTGTCCTTTTCTTTAAAAGTACATCATGCCTGCCAGTAAAATATTCGTAACCCTTTATCATATTTCGCCTTTTTATGGAACTTTCAAATTCCTTTATCTGCTCTAAAATATATTCTTCACTTGTCATAAAACCATTTTCTATTCCTTTGTTAATTCGCTCTGTCTGAAAAAAGGGAAATTGAAAATTAAACATGTTGCTTCCTCCTTTCTGTAACATCTCCTTGCTACATCTTGGATAATAAATCAACTACCATGACATTTCGTGACATATTTTTCAAATTTTATAAAAAAATTTGAAAAAACATAAAAAGGATAAAAATAAAATAGAAAAGTTTAGGTTAAGCCTTTTTAAAGGCTTATGGGGTCAAGGGGCAACGCCCATTGTGTGGACAAAGTCCACATAAAAAAAAGAAAAAAACTAAGGATCAGAATACATTAGCCTCGCTAATGTATGACTTGACCCGTACTTTCTCGAATACCTGAACATCATCGACACCCTTAACCCTTACCCTAGGGTCAGAGCATATTAGCAGGGCTAATATGTGACTTAATCCGTACTCCCACAAACTCCTAAACATCATCGACACCCTAAATCCTAAATCCACACCCCCACCCAACACCTAAATTTTTTCGCACAAAAAAAGACCCATTCCCTTAGGAATGAGCCTTAAAATGTTTTACCTATTCAATTACTTTATCCAAATATTCTTCTTCTCCCACAACAATTTCAGCCTTGTCTGATGTGAGATTGACAATACTCTTTACAAAACCCTCTACATTGTTGCTTTCTACTAGAATTATAAATTCCACATTATCTGTGTAAATTGTATCCTTTATAATATTTCCAGTATTTAAAGCCTCGTACTGTACCTTGCCTGACATATTGTAGTCAGTTTTAACATGAACAGCCTTGTACAATGTTCTTTCTATAAGTCCAGCAGCAGCTAAACCCTCTTTGGCACTTTGACCATAAGCCCTTACAAGACCACCTGTGCCAAGTAATGTACCACCAAAATAACGGGTTACGACAATGAGAACATCGTGAATATCTCTGCCTCTTATAACATCTAAAACAGGCATACCTGCTGTACCACTAGGTTCTCCGTCATCGCTGTATCTCTGTAACTGCTTTTCATTACCTACCTGAAAAGCAAATACATTGTGTCTGGCATCATAGTATTTTTTTCTGAATTTTTCGATTTCTGCCATAGCCTCCTCCTCTGAATGAACAGGAACTACATTGGCAATAAATCTGGACTTTTTTTCTACTACTTCAGCCTGACCTGTGCCTTTTATTGTTACATATTTTTCAAGCATACTTTCTCCTAAAATTCTATCTCATAAATAAGTTGTTTTTAATAATGTTCCAAATTAAGTTGTTGTCATAAAGGTATTTACCTAGGTATGATGTGGCTATTTTGTCATTTAAAACGCTGAAAAAGTCGTTAGTAATAAATATGTTCATTACTGTAAATATTACCCATACAAAAACTACGCCACCTACAATACCTAAAGCACCACCGGCAATGGCATTAAAAGTGCTTATAATTGGGAGCTTTGATATAAACCTACCTAACTTCATAATAGTTCTGAGAACAAAAGAAAATATAAAATAAACTATAATACCAACGCAAATGTTTAAAATAATGTTTGCAATATATCTTGAAATATAGTCAGCAACACCATTTTGAACATTTAATAAGCCATGTACAACAGAATTGTTATTGTCTAAAAGCATAGTCTTAATAGGCTGTGGTACAGAAAGGCTGTTAATAGCGTCTATCTGCTGTTGTTGTGTAGATGATGCCACATTTTGAAGATTAAGACTTTTCTTAACCACATTACTTACCATATCAAAAATAGGCGTAGTTCTCATAAGAGTTGTAATAAACGGATAAATAATGTAAGAACCACCTATTGAAATCAATTCATAACAGCCTCTGAGGCAAAGATTATAAAACCTTTCTTTGCCCCATGAGCCATAAAGTATATAATTATAAGTAAAATAATAAGGTCTACAGGATTTTGTATTAATCCCATTATATAATCACTCAATTATCTCTCTCCTAACTTGCTGATATAGTCTGAGCAGTTGTAGTAGATGCTGTAGTAGTTTCTACTGATGTATCTTCGCCGTTAGGGTCCAAAGCCTCGTTATCCTCTACCATATTAGCACCCTTTTTAACGCTGAAAAGCTGCATTTTGTTAGCTGTAGCAAGTATAACTCTGTCTGTTGAGTCGAATAACTGCATACTGTTTACAGTCTGTAATGCTCTGTATTCCCAAAGGTGCTTGCCTCTTACATCCATAGCATCAAATACTTTGCCCATAGCAACTATTGTACTTTCCATATTAGAGTACATAGCTGTAATAGTTTCATCAAATTTAGCAGAACCTATTTCGTTGCCTCTCATATTGTACCAATGTACAGTATTTACATTATCGCTGTTGTCAGTAATTGTCTTTGTACTGCCGTAGGCAACTGCAATATATTTATTGTCTACTATGTTGAAAGCTGAAACATAGTTTGGATATTCAATTTTCCAATTTTCTTTGTAATTTTCCTTGTTTGTAATTCTACCACCAATGCTGTAAAGTTTAGAATCTGTTGACACAATACAGCTGTTGTCTGGCATAAAGTGAACAACGGCAGCCACTTCGCTATCCATTTCAACGCCAGAGAAAATAGCATCAGAATTATCTGTAGTCTTAGCATCTTCTGTATTTACAAAGTAGAAGTTTACCTTTGACTTAATCTTTATTCTTGAAATATTTATAAAGCTGATACCAATTATTCTACCGTCATCAGAAATATCAATAGCTGCTGGAAGTCCGTCTTTTGCTACATAACTACCCTTAAATGCAACCTTTCCGTCTGGAGAATAACAAAATGCTGTATAATCACTTTCCCCTGAACTTTGGCACATAACAACACTATAGCCTAAAGGATTAATAGCAAAAGTAGTTATAACACCCTCTGTATTTACTGTATAAGCCTTGCCTTTAAGGTTGTATACATTCATAGTTTTAGCACCTTTATCAGCAACAGCTGTATATTCGCCATCACTTAACATAACAGGTGTTGTCATAGAGAATGTATCTGTCCATACAGTATTGCCTTTTTTGTCAAGTAAAGACATACCGTCTTTAGAACTAAAGAAAATACTGTTGTTACAGCTATAGAATTGAGCCTGTGAACTCATACTATATTCCTGTGAAAAAGATGCCTGTGACTCGCCTATTTTGATATTGCCACTATTTACAGCAACAAATATACCAACTGCTACAATAGCAAGAACAGCCACAGCTATGACAACAGCCTTTAAACTTCCTGTAAAACCAGAAATATAGTTTAATGTACTACTGTATATACTTCTCTTTTTCTTCTTTGCAGATTTTTCTTTCATTTCCTCTGGCTCTTTTCCTTCTTCTGTATCCTCAGTATCTTCGGTACTTTCAGCCTTTCCCCCCTGTTCTTCTGTTTCCTCTATGTCATTTTTTAAATCTTCTATTTCTTCTATTTTTTCTGAATTTTCTTCACTATCATCTAAGAACTCGTCTTGGGTTTTCTCCATAATTCTTTCCCAAAGCTGTTCGTTATTTTCTGCTATACCAGAATTTTTATTATTTTCAGTTGTGTTTTTATTCTCAGCCATAACACCCTCCTGTTTTTACCACATAATAATACTATAAAACAGCCAAAAAATCAATGTTTCTAAGCTCTATTTGATTAATTAATTATCTTCGTTAATTTATAAAAAAAGCTGATGTTATCCCTATGTAGAAATAACATCAGCTTTTAAGAAATATTTTATTTAACAAACTTTTCTGCTATTTTATCAATTTTATTTTCTTCATCATTCCAAGAATTAAAGTCCTTGCCACTATTTTCAACAGTATGACCTAACTCTACAATAAATTCAGGAATATCAGATGCTAAAATAGTACCAACTTCGTGGCCAAAAATCTCTTTTCCCTGTATATCACAACCATTTACATAGAGTATAAAAGCTGGCTGTGGCTTACCGTCTACAGACTTTACAGCACCTCTGAAACCTAAAGCACCAATTTGATGTGTGCCACAAGAAGATGGGCAACCGGAAATATGGATTTGTGGAAGTGCATTTTCCTTTATATTTGCCTTTTTAACAGCCTCAACACAAGCTCTTAAAAGGCTTTGAGAATCTCTAAGACCTACCTGACAAATGCTTGCACCAATACAGCTTACTGATGTTTCAAATACATTTTTGGCAGTATTTTCTTCAGTAATAGCTAAAACTTCCTTTGCCTCATCGCCAGTAAGGTTGATAATATAAGCACTTTCATCAGGAGATAATCTCAATTCAGCACCTTCAATACTCTGTATATAGTCATTTAACTTGCAAAATACATCTGAATTAGGCTGACCACCTATTGGGTGCCACATAACTGTATAAAGTCCCTCTTGTTTTTGAGGAATTACTCTGAAACCCTCTGCTGTAGTACCATTACTCTTTTTACTAAATTCCAAAGACTGTAGCTCAATGTTTAAATCCTCTCCAGATGCAAAAACTTCTTGAAGTTTTTCGTTATAGGCTTTTGCGTAGTTTTCAGCACCGCCTAAAGCCTCCTGCATATAACGAGTTCTTGCCTTACCTCTGTTTTCATAATTTCCATAAGTACGGAAAGTCAACCACATAGCTTTAATATAGAACAATATTTTATTAGGCTCTACATTTTCAGCTACTTTAACGCCCATTTTATAGTTGTTGCCAAGACCACCGGCACTATATACATCAAATTTGCCATTTTCATTGGCTACAAAACCTAAATCTCTGAATGTTGCGTGAGTAAAATTCTTTGGAGAATTAGAAAAACAAACCTTTAATTTTCTAGGCATTTTTTCAGCCTTTATAAAATTCATAAGGTATTCTCCCGCAATTTCTGCGTAAGGCAATACATTAAAATATTCCCCTTGTTCAACACCGGAAAGAGGTGGACACATTACATTACGAGGAAAATCTCCACCACCACCCATAGTTACAATATTATGTGAAAGTGCATTTTCCATAACAGGATAGAGAACTTCCGGCTGTAAATCGTGGAGCTGTATTGTCTGACAAGTAGTAAAATGTAAATGATTAATATTGTATTTTCTTATAGCATCTGTTACAAAAGCCATTTTTTCTTTTGTTACACGACCTGCTGTCATACGAAGACGGAGCATACTGGCTTTGCCACCCTTTTGAGCATAACTACCATAAAAACCTGAAAATCCTTTGTACTGATTTTTAGGAACTTCTCCTCTGTAAAAAGCATCTGTTTTTTCTTTAAAAGCTGGTAAATCCTGTTTCCATGACTCTGGATTTATGTTCATTACTCTGTCCTCCTAGTTTTGTTGTTGTATTTATTATATATAATCCCTGTAAAAGCTGTCAACTGAAAAGGCATTTGTTGATAATTATTTTTATATACAACGAAAAAGAGTGAAAGCATTTATACTTCCACTCTCTTCTCTTTAAGGCGACATCCAGATTTGAACTGGAGATCAAGGAGTTGCAGTCCTCTGCCTTAGCCACTTGGCTATGTCGCCATATTAAATTTTCTCCCTTTTGAAACAGAGATGATGACCCGTAGGAGAATCGAACTCCTGTTTCAGCCGTGAGAGGGCCGCGTCTTAGCCGCTTGACCAACGGGCCGGAGCTCCCCGAGTAGGATTCGAACCTACGACCCTCCGGTTAACAGCCGGATGCTCTACCGCTGAGCTATCGAGGATTATCAAGCAATGATAATTTTACCACAGCTTATTGATAATGTCAAGAAATTTTTAACATTTTCATATCAAAAACCTTTCGACACATTAGGCAAAAAAAAGAACCCCGATAGTCTACCGAAGCCCTTTTTCAAATGCCCGAGACCGGAATCGAACCGGTACGGGATTTAACTCCCGCAGGATTTTAAGTCCTGTGCGTCTGCCAGTTCCGCCACTCGGGCATACCTGTCATAAAGACAGATAAAATGGGAACAACAGGGCTCGAACCTGTGACCCCCTGCTTGTAAGGCAGATGCTCTCCCAGCTGAGCTATGCTCCCACATTGTCGCCGTGTTTCGTGTTGTTCATCAGCGACAAGCATTATATTACAGTATTTCTTTCTATTTGTCAACACTTTTTTTAATTTTTTTTAAAAAAATTTTTAAGAGTGTTATTTAGTGTCGATTATCTTCTGTAATTCTTCCTTTGTAAATACATACTTTTTGTTGCAGAAATGGCATTCTGCCTGAAGTTCTCCTTGGTTCTTAACTATATCTTCAAGTTCTTCCTTAGACATACCGGTAACAATGTTCTCGATTTTCTGTCTATTACAATTGCAGTAATAGCCTACTTCATATTCATCAAGAACATCAACTTCATAACCCTTTAGGAATTTTTCTGCCATCTGAACAGGAGTTAACCCATCAGCCAACATTTGGGTAACGCTAGGAACTGACTTTAGATTTTCTTCTATTCTGTCAATATCACTTTCAAAAGCACCGGGTAACATCTGTAGCAGTACACCACCGGAAGCAAGAACCATACCTTTTTTATCAATTAATACGCCTAAGGCACATACTGTTGGAATCTGTTCACTTGTTGCATAATAACTTGCAATATCCTCAGCAATTTCACCACTAAGTAAAGGCACTCTGCCAATATAAGGTTCACCTGCACCCTCATCACGCATAACATTAAGTGTACCGTGACCTACTGCTTTACCAACATTAATATGACCGTTCTCATAATATTCGGTAGGACAATTAGGGTTAGAAACATAACCTTTAACATGACCTTTAGCATTTGCTACTGCTGTAACAAGTCCAAGTTCACCGTCACCTGCTATCTGTAAATTTAAAGTAGCCTTAGGGTTCTTTAGCATTGCACCCATAATTGAAGTAGCAGAAAGCAATCTGCCTAGTGCTGCTGTAGCTACAGGTGAAGTGTTATGTATTTTTTGTGCAGTAAAAACTGTTTCTGTTGAGTCAATGGCAGCAGCCATAACTGCTCCATCATGGGTAATACATCTTGTAATCTTATCCATAATCAAACTTTCCTTGCTATTATAATAATTCTTTCTTCGTTATCTTTCGGTGTTTCTGTAGTTAAATCTCCAAAGACACCGTCAACAACAAAGTTGTATTTGTTTAAAACCTTTTCCACAAATTCCAGAGAATAGGCTCTCTCGCTAAAACTTTCGCTATATCTTTCGTACAAATCTTCTTCTTTAATAAAGAAATCAAGGTCAATATCCACAATGTCATTTTCTTGCAAGGTATTTTGCCATGCCAAGAAAACTTCATCTGTTTCAAAGACAAAGGAATTGTTAGCCAGAACCTTTCTATGCTTATAAAGGGTATTTAGGTCAAACAAAAAGTAACCACCCTTGTTCATAAACAGAGAAACTCTCTCAATAGCCTTAGTGAAAACCTTTTCATCCACAATATGATTTAGACTGTCTAAGGTACAAATACAAGTATCAATTGTACCATACAAGTCAAGGGACTCCATTCTCTGACACAAATAAAGAATGTTAAGACCCTTTTCCATAGTCTTTTGCTGAGCAACGGTAAGCATGTCGTAGCTACCGTCAACACCATAAACATCAATGCCCTTTTCTTTAAGCAGCATAGTCATTGTACCTGTGCCACAAGCTAAATCAAGGGTTAGTCCTAAATCATGATTAAAATTCTTTTCAAGAACATTAACAATATAATCTGCTCGTTTTTCGTACTCAACATTATCTGTTAAGCTATCGTAAAAATCAGCAAACATTTCGTAAGATGGCATTTTATTTATCCTCAGCTTTATCTTCTTTTTTATCAAAAATTCTGCCGAAAACCATTTCGTAACCGTCGCTACCATAAATTAAGCTACGGTTAACTCTGCTGATTGTGGCAGTTGATGCACCGGTCTTTGCTACAATGTCACTATACACCTTTTTGTCAGTTAACATCTTAGCTACAACAATTCTCTGTGACATTGCCTTTAGCTCAGGAACTGTACATAAATCCTCAAAAAAGTTGTAACATTCCTCTTCATTCTTTAGACTTAAAATAGCCTTAAAAAGCAAATCAGTTGCTTCGTCTTTTATTTTATTGTTCATAAGTAATAACCTCCGTTACTTTCACACACTAAAATTTTAACACACTAAATTTTGAAAGTAAAGGAGGTTTTATATTTTTACATATCTTTTTTTATTTGATTTAAAGCACCTTTCTCAATTCGTGATACTTGGGCTTGGCTAATACCGATTTCTTTGGCTACTTCCATTTGGGTTTTGCCCTTAAAAAATCTCAGTGAAAGTATCTTTTTCTCCCTATCGCTAAGGTTCTTTAATGATTCTTTAAAAGAAATTTCTTCCAGCCAATTACTGTCGGAATTGTTGTTGCTTAGCATATCCATAACATAGATTGTATCATCACCGTCTGAGAACACCGGTTCATACAGTGAAACAGGCTCTACAATTGCTTCTAAGGCAAGAACTACAGTTTCCTTAGGTACATTCATCTCTTTTGCTATTTCTTCCACAGTAGGTTCTCTGTTGTTCTTATTTATTAGCTTTTCTTTTATCTGCATAGCATGGTAGGCAGTATCTCTCATTGAGCGACTAACCCTTAAAGCATTGTTGTCCCTTAGAAATCTTCTGACTTCACCTATAATCATAGGTACACCGTATGTTGAAAAACGAACATCAAGACTTGTATCAAAGTTATCAATTGCCTTTATCAGACCGATTACACCTACTTGAAAAAGGTCATCAAGGTTTTCTCCACGATTGGTAAACCTTTGAATTACCGAAAGTACCAGTCGTAGGTTACCTTTAATCATTTTATCCCTAGCAATTTTTCTTTCTTTTTCATTTCCCTCCCTCATAATTTTCAGAAGTTCTTTCTTTTCTTTTTCTTTTAGCACCTTTAATTTGCCGGTATTTACACCACAAATCTCAACCTTGTTATACTGCAAAAAAATCCCCCCTGACAATCTTTAATAAAAGTATTGCCCGAAGGGATTATTTTCATTCATTAATTTGTATTCTTAACTGTTGTAACCTTGCTACCTGAACCAAAGTCAACTGACCAAGTACCACTTGACTTAACTACTATAAAGTAGCTTTTGTTCTTATTTAATGTTGCACTTACTGTACCTTCGTAATCATCAATTTCATCACAAAGAACACCTATCTGCTTACCTGTTTCGTCAAATAGAAATACAGTAAAGTCATCCTCACCTTTGTTCTTTAGCTTAACGGTTTGCTTATTATCTGTACCGGTAAACATTTTTGATACACATTCACCACTACCTGTAATGTTGTCTGTACCGTCATATGTTATAGCTTTAATCTTAATAGTCCATTTACCTGTAGCAGCAACCTTAATTGTTGCATCTTCTACACCGTCACTTTTACCTTTAGCATAAAGGTTAGTACCTGTATATTTACCGGTAGTATCAACATATGTATATACTCTGCCGTCACCATCAGAACCGATTACAGTAAATGTACCTTTGCCTTCATGGGTCATTGTAATTGCATAAACACCTTTTGTAACAGTAACATTAGATAAAGTTTTGTTGCCGTTACCTGAAAACTTCAAATCTTCTTGAGTTACAACCACTTTGCAGTAGTCATACTTATTATTCTTAGTAGTAGCATAGATTTTGCAAGAACCTACCTTTTTACCGGTTACTTTACCTTTGCTGTCAACTGTAGCAATAGACTCATTTGATGATTCCCACATTACATCTTTATATGCAGTATTGTCAGGTTTAACTGTTGCAGAAAGCTGAACACTTTTGTTAGTACCCACATTTACAGAATGTTTATTAATAACAACACCTGTAGGCTTAACCTTTACAATAACCTTACATTTAGCTTTTAGTCCGTTTGAGCTTGTTGCAGTAATTGTACATTCACCTGCATCTTTGCCTGTAACCTTGCCATTTTCAACTGTAGCTACTTTTGTATTGCTACTTTCCCATTCAATAGAATTGTTAGTAACATTCTTAGGTGTAATAGTATAAACAAGATTTTCTGTTGCACCTAACATTAAGGTAAACTTAGATTTATTCAGTGTTAGCTTTGAAGCCAAAACATTATCAACAGTAACCTTACATTCGTCACTTACACCGTTACTTGTAAAGGCTTTTACTGTTGCTTTACCCTCACCTACTGCTGTAAGTACACCGGACTTTACTGTTACAACAGAAGAGTCTGAGCTATCCCAATACACCATAGGCTCTGCTGCATTTTTAGGTGTAACAGTTGCAGAAAGTTCAAATTTATCTTTTAGTTGTAGTTTTACACTTTTATCTGACAATGTAATATCCTCAACATCAACCTTGCCACAACCACCAAGTATAGTTGTGAAAACAATAGCCAATGCTAGGACTAATGACATTGATATTATTCTTTTCATTTTATCACTCCTAGGATAATTCTACCCCAAATAAACTTCTTTTTCAAGTAAACACACATAATGTTCAGTATTAGTTTATAATCTTAGTCTTTTTCTTCTAAATTTTGCACCTTAGAAAGCTGACTTTGGATTTTCCTTGTACGAACACCAACCAGCTTATCAAGTTCAGTATTAGCTTGATTTAGTCTTGTTTGAGTTTTCTCCAGTACATCTGCAAAAGTATCAAACTCTCTCTTAACATCATTTAGAATTTGCCATACCTCTGCACTACGCTTTTGTACTGCTAAGGTTTTAAAACCAAGTTGCAAAGAATTTAGCAATGCACCCATTGTTGATGGACCTGCTACATTTACCTTATATTCTCTCTGCAAAACTTCTACCATACCACGGTTTACAACTTCTGCATACAGTCCCTCAAATGGTAGGAACATAATTGCAAATTCTGTTGTATTTGGTGGTGAAATATATTTATCGTGAATGTCTTTAGCCTCACTTTTGATAGTTCTCAGAAGATTTTTTGAGGAGATTTCAATTTCTTCTTTATTGCCACTATTCATTGCATCAACCAGCTTTGCATATGTATCTCCCGGGAATTTACTGTCAATAGGAAGATATACAAAACTGTCATCATCAGCAGGTAGCTTAATTGCAAATTCCACCACATTTCTGCTACCTTTCTTGGTGGCAACATTTTCTTCATACTGTTCAGGTGAAAGAATTTCCTTTAGAATTGCTGAAAGCTGAATTTCTCCAAGGATACCTCTTGTCTTTACATTAGAAAGAACTTTCTTTAAATCCCCTACACCTACTGCAAGGTTCTGCATTTCTCCCAAACCTTTATAAACCTGTTGAAGTTGTTTGCTTACAGTTTCAAAGGACTTATTCAGTTTATTCTCTAAAGTATTTTGAAGTTTTTCATCAACAGTAGTTCTGATATTTTCAAGTTGTTTATTGTTGTCCTCTTGCATATAGGTTAGCTTTTTCTCAACAGTAGAACGGATATTCTCTAATTTCTGTTCATTTTCCATTGAGAAAGTCTTTAACCTATTTTCCATTTGTTGTAGCTGAAATTTCTGATTTTCAGCCATATTCACCTGATTTTGATTTATCATATCAGACATTAATTTTACACTATTAACAGTATCTTGATTTAGCTTTTTTGATGCATCATATATTGCATCATCAATATTATTATTTTTATTCTTTGAAAGAACTATAACTAACACAACAGCCATTGCAACAATAGCTATTGAAAGTATAATCAAAAGTACAGTTTCCACGATAATCCTCATTTCTAATATATATAAGGAAATATTAACACAGAAACAAGGAAAATTCAACTGCAACTAAAAGGTAGAAATTACTGTTTTATCACAATTTTCAGGACTATATAAGAAAGTATCAATATGATTACCATGGTACATATATTCAGGTTCTTTAGGATTATATTCATATTTAAAGGTATCAATAATAATCAGCTTGATTTTCATTCTTTCAGGGATAATGCTCTTGATAAATACAGATGCCTGTTCTCCTACCTTAACACCCTCTTTGCTTTCGGCTAAACCTGCAAGGTTAGGACAAAGTTCCACAAATGCACCGTAGGACTCAACACTTCTCACAATACCTGCTACTGTTTCTCCCGGTGTGAATTTACTTGCATTTTCTTCCCATGTGCCTAAAAGTTCCTTATGAGAAAGGCTGATTCTTCCACCGTCAATTGACTTAACAATTGCCTTAATATTCATCCCTACAGAAAATCTTTCCCTAGGGTGTTCTATTCTTGAAACTGAAATTGAATCAATAGGAATTAGTGCTACAATGCCACAACCTATATCTGCAAATGCACCAAAATTTTCCAGGTGGGTAATTTTGGCATCAATAATATCACCGGTTTTCAGTTTACTTATATAATTATTTTGGCATCTTATTTGTGCTTCTTCTCTTGAAAGTACTGCAATATTGTTGCCTTTAGAGTCCTTTGTAAAGCCTTTTACCACAAAGCAGACAGGTCTGTTGACCCTGGAAATAACTGCAATATCTCTTACCTTTCCTTCTCTTATACCGATAGCACCCTCCTCTCTCCTAATAATTCCTTTCATAAACCCTAGGTCAACAATTAGGTTGTGGCTTTGGTCACATACAGTTGCCCTAGCCTCAAGGATTTTTCCGTCACGCATAGCATCATTTAGGGACTTTAGACTTGAAAGTTGCTCCAAATTTTCGTATGTATCAATTCTGCGTCCTTCAGGTAAATAATCTGTCATTTTATTTCCTCCGATTGTTTTGTTACACATAATTACTATGAAATAAAGTTTGGATATATGACCTTTGGATTTTTGATTTTTTCAATTTTGTTTTTTAATTTTGATTTTTTAATTTTGATTTTGGGTTAAGGTAAGTTAGTTCTGCAAATTAGGGTTTTTCAATTTTGTCTGTGGGTAAAGATAAATTTGATAAATTGGGATTTGTAGAGTTAGAACAGACCTTGTTTTGTGGTAGATATTTAGAATTAGTAGAAACCATCCAGCCTTCCTTGTGTAAAGGAAGGGGGACCACGAAGTGGTGGAAGGATTGTCTAGTAGGCAGTAATAGATAGATAAAATTTAGATAGGAAAACAAAACCTATTATATATCTATCGAATAAAATTGATATAGCAAAAAGTATATACCATAACAATCCCTCAGTCGCTCTTTAAGAGTAAATTGTCATTCTTCCAATTTACAAGCGACAGCTCCCTTTACACAAGGGAGCCTTATTTGCTAAAATTTAACACTTGACATTTATCCCCACAAACCCAAATTTGTAGAAGTATTTTTAGCTTAGCACAGACAAAATTAAAATATTAAAAAATTGAAAAAATAAAAATTTTGAAAATAGTCTATTATTGACAGTTATAATAGGATTTATTATTATAGAATTAACCTAAGGTCTAATACATTTTATGGAGGTTTTATCTATGAAAACTTATAATTGGGGTGTACTAGGTTGTGGTGTTATTGCAAATGAACTTGCTTTAGCTATGAAGAACCACAACAAAAAGCTTTATGGTGTAGCAAACAGAACTTTAAGCAAGGCTAAAGACTTTGCCAAGAAGTATGAAATCAAAAATGTTTATGACAGTTTTGAAGATATGATTAATGATGAAAACATTGATATTATCTACATTACAACTCCTCATAACACACATATTAATTATATTGAAAAGGCGCTTAACAAAGGAAAGAATGTGCTTTGTGAAAAGTCAATTACCCTAAACAGTAATGAACTTGATAAGGGTATGGCTATTGCTAAAGAAAAGGGTCTTGTACTTGCTGAGGCTATGACAGAATATCATATGCCTATTTATAAGGAACTGAAAAAGAGAATTGCTGAGGAAAAGCTAGGTGAAGTTAACTTAATCACACTTAACTTTGGTTCATACAAGGATTATGATATGAAAAACAGATTTTTCAACCGTAACCTTGCAGGTGGTTCAATGCTTGACATTGGTGTTTATGCAATTTCTCTTGCAAGAATGTTTATGAAGTCTAAGCCTAACAAAGTTTCAAGTATGGTAAAATATTGTGAAACAGGTGTTGATGAACAGGCATCTATCCTACTGATGAACGAAGAACAACAGATGGCAACTATTATGCTTTCTCTTCATTCAAAACAACCAAAAAGAGCAATGATTTCTTGTGCAAACGGCTATATTGAAGTTATGGAATACCCTAGAGGTATGAAAGCAGTTATCACTTATACTGATGGTGAAGTAGAAGAAATAGAATGTGGTGACACTAAAAATGCTTTGTGGTATGAAGTTGAGGATATGGAAGAAACTCTTTCAAAGGGCAATGACCTAATGAACAGAGAGATGACTAAAAATGTTATGGATATTATGACAGATATTAGAAAAAGTTGGGGTATGACCTATCCTGAAGAAGAATAATCATAACACAAAATATAGGTGAATTTGAAAATGTTGTGAACTTATTGCAAAATTGTTGAAAATCATACTATTTTATTGTAGAATATGAATGTTAAACTAAAAACGAAAGAGGTAAAATTCTATGAAAAAGACTATTAGTATTTTTCTAACAGCTTTGTTATGTTGTGCAATGGCATTTTCTGTTACATTCACTGCATCAGCAAAGTTCAATCAAGAGGCTAAGCCTAAGGTTGGTGACACAGTAGCAGTTCTACACACTAACTACGGTGATATTGCTATGTCATTCTTCCCTAAGTATGCACCAAAGGGTGTTGAAAACTTCCAAACTCTTGCAAAAGAAAAGAAGTACAACAACTCAATCTTCCACAGAGTTATTAAGAACTTTATGATTCAAGGTGGTGACTACACCAACGGTGACGGTACAGGTGGTGAGTCTTGCTGGGGTAAAGAATTCGAGAATGAATGTGTTGATGAACTAAAGAACATTAGAGGTGCAGTTGCTTACGCTAACTCCGGTCCTGACACTAATGGTAGCCAGTTCTTTATTAACCTTGTTAAAAACGCTCACCTAGATGGTGACTACACAGTATTCGGTCAAGTATTTGCCGGTATGGATGTTGTTGATTTAATTTCTAATTGTGAAGTTATAACAAACGGTAGTGGTGAAAGCAGTTCTCCTGTAAATGAAGTTAAACTTGAAAGTGTTGAAATTACAAAGTACACAAAGAATATGGAAAATTCTCTAAAGTCAGCTACTGACCCATATGAAGGTGTAAAGTCAACTACTACTGCAACAGAAGCAACAGAAACAACAACAGTTGCTTCAACTGACTCTACTACTGCCAACAATGAGGACAGTGACGAACCATTTAACTTTATTCCTATTATTGTAACAGTAGGTGTACTTGCTATTATCTTTGCTTGTTTTGCTATTCCTTACGGTATTCAGGACAAAAAGAAAAAGAAAGCTAAAGCAGAAGCAAAGGCTGCTATGAAAGCCGATCCTGACTACAAAAAGAAAAAGTCTAAGAAAAAGAGATAATTAAGAGGTTTTATAATGGATACAAAACCTATCATTGCAATAATGTATGACTTTGACAAAACATTATGTACAAAGGATATGCAGGATTATGCCTTTATTCCATCATTAAATATGACTCCAAGTGAATTTTGGAGCAAAACAAATGAAGTTGGTACAAAGCTACAGATGGATTCTGTTCTTGCATATATGTACACAATGCTATCTGAAAGTCAAAAGAGAAACATTCCACTAACTAGGGAAAGCCTAACAGAAAAAGGCAACAAAATTGAATTTTTTCCGGGAGTTAAGCAGTGGTTTCAACACATTAATAAATTTGCAGAAGAAAATGATGTTATAGTTGAACATTATGTAATATCCTCAGGACTGAAAGAGATTATTGAGGGTACTGCAATCAGCAATGAATTTAAGAAAATCTTTGGTTGTGAATTTGTTTATGACGAAAAGGGACTTGCAGTTTTCCCTAAAACTGCCGTTAACTACACCAACAAAACACAGTTTGTGTACAGAATAAACAAAGGTGTACTTGACATTTCCAATGATGAGGACTTAAACAAATCAATGCCGGATGACAGTAAGAGAATTCCATTTTGCAATATGATTTATATAGGTGACGGACTTTCCGATGTACCTTGTATGAAGATGATGAAGTCCTATGGTGGTGTTTCTATTGCAGTTTATCAAGGTGAAGTAACAAAGAAAGTTATGGACTTGTTACTGAGAGATAGAGTTGACTTTATCTATCCTGCCGATTACAGAGAACACAGCGGTCTTGACAAAACTGTAAAAAACATTATCAGAAAGATGGCAGTTTGTGAAAAACTGTACATTGAGAACTTTAACCAAAAGAATGGAAAATTCCAGTAAAGAAATATAACTATAAAAAGAGTCACAAAGTACAAAGAAACTTTGTGGCTCTTTATTTATTGTGCCAAATTTGTTATGTACATTTACTAAAAATGGTTCACTTCAATTGACTTTAAGGCTCTAATCCATTATAATATATGGTGGTTTTGTTTGTAAAAACAAAGATAGTATATGAAGGAAATTAACGAAATTATTTGATAAAGGTTCGGTGATTACTATTTTCACTATATTTAAAGAACACAGACACTTTGGAAAACAGATTTTCAGACTTTCCAAAACAGAATTAATTAAGCAATATAAGGGTGCTGCTATCGGTCCATTTTGGGCAATTATCAAACCGGCATTTACACTATTTGTATACTGGTTTGCTTTTACAGTAGGTATTAAGAACTTAGGTATTGTTGATATTCAGATGTCTAACGGTTCAGTTCAGCACTTTGACAGATTTATCTTTATGCTGACAGGCTTTATTCCATGGTGGTTTATCAGTGAAAGTATCACCCATGGTGCTAAGGCTATTAGAATAAACAGACAGTTTGTTACAAAAGTTAAATTTCCTGTATCAACAATTCTTACATACACTTCCCTTTCAAGAGTGTATATTCATTTCTTGCTCTCGGCAATAATGGTTGGTATCTTGGGACTTTATGACTGTCTATTTAACACACAATTCCTTTCACTTTATGCATTGCAGTTCTTTATCCTATGTCCGATAATGTTTATGTTCTTCTTAGCATTAACTTGGACAACTGCTCCTATGTGTGCATTCAGTAAGGACCTTGAGTCAATGATTACATCAGTTATGTCAGGTATTTTCTGGTTAACCGGTGTTATCTACAGTTCATATGACTTACCACCAACAAATATGCAACATTTCCTAGAATTTATTATGTTAATCAACCCTATTAACTTCTTTGTAAATGCATACAGAAAAGCATTTATCTATCACGAAGCATTTTGGGTTAGCCATACAGCAGACCCTACAGGTTTAGGCTTAAACTGGGAGTTAATTATATTTGTAGCTGAATTCTTACTTGTATTTTTCTATGGTGCTCACAAGTATAACAAACTTAGAAAAACACTTCCTGATGTACTATAAGGAGTATTAAAATGAGTGACAATCCTATTATTACCTTTGACCATGTAAGCAAAGATTATATTCTATATAAAAGTGACAAGGCTAGATTTAAGGCGCTGTTTTTTAAGCCTAAAAATCCTAAGATACACAGTGCATTAAAGGATGTTTCCTTTACTATTAACAGAGGTGAATCTGTCGGTATTATCGGTGACAACGGTGCAGGTAAAAGTACACTGCTAAAGATGATTACAGGTGTAACATTCCCTAGTGGTGGTACAGTTACAGTTCATGGCAAGGTTGCTGCTTTGCTGGAGCTTACTGCCGGTTTCTCACTTGAAATGACAGGTAGAGAGAACATTTACCTAAAGGGTTATATCCTAGGTCTTGAGGATGACTACATTAAGAGTATTGAAGAAAACATTGTAGATTTTGCTCAACTTGGTGACTACATTGACCAACCTGTAAGAACATATAGCTCAGGTATGAAAATGCGTCTCGGCTTTGCAATTAATGTTAACATTGAACCGGATATTCTTGTAGTTGATGAAGCACTTGCAGTTGGTGATAATGCCTTTAAGAAGAAGTGTAAAGCTAAGATTAAAGAGATTATCAACCAAGGTGTTACAGTTCTGTTTGTTAGTCACTCTGCCCCATCAGTACAAGAAATTTGTGACCGTTCAATTTATCTAAGAAACGGTCAGCTAATTCATGATGGTCCAACAGGTGAAACACTTAACCTTTACGAAACTCAAAAGGCTAAAGATGCTGAGGAAAAGAAGAAAAGACAAGAAGCTAAGAAGGCTGCCAAAAAAGCAGCACTAGCAAAAGAAAAAGCAAAGAAGGCACAGTAATGAAAGCATTATTTATTGATGACGAGTACTTTTACTACCCTGAGGGTGTAAGTAACTTTGCAGAACTTAAAGATTATTTAAAGAACAACTACAGTTCATTTGTAGAGTTGACAAAGATTGACTCTACAAGAGTTGTGCCACCTTATTTTATTAAGGAATACACCAACAAAACTTATGTAAACCTACAACAAACTAAGTTTATTGAAGAGGTTGACATCTCTGTTATGAGCAAAGAGGACTACACAACAAGCCTAAATAACGCTATGGATGAGATTTGTGTTCATTGCGATAACTTTAATCATGATAAAAGATATTGTGAATGTGGGGATATTCAAGATACCCTCTGCCTTAACGGTAAATGTGACCTTTTCTCAAAGGATGAAGAATTTTAATTTTTATTTTTCATTTTTAATTATAGATTGTAATATCACTGTTGGTTTCATATAATCTGTATGTTTTACTTTATTCTGTAAATTTTGGTTTTCGGTTTTATTTCAAACCTAGTAAATATCATTAAGGAATAAATATTCCCCTATTTATTCCTTATTTTTACTTTTAAAGTTCAATTTATATTACTTGACTATTTTCCTTTTGTTGGTTACAATATAAATTGAAGTGATTAATTGAATAAACACGCACCTATGGCGGAAGTGGCAGACGCGTATGGTTCAGGTCCATATGAATGAAAATTCGTGCAAGTTCAAGTCTTGTTAGGTGCACCATATAAAGACCTAATACATAAGTATTAGGTCTTTTTATTATACCAGCAACACACCTAACAAGACTTGAAGGCTACCGTTAAGAAAACAGTCCGGTGGACTGTTTTTAGGGAGGGCGTAGATGCCTCTTTCCTTTCGTATTTGTGCTTAATAAGCGAGGTACGCACCCTTTTAAGATGTATCATTGTTAGGTGCACCATAAAAAAAGGCAATACATTAGTATTGTCTTTTTTTATTTTACAAGCAATGCAACTAACAAGATATAATTATTACACAAACAAATTAGGGTTAGTAGGTGTGAATTATAGCAAAATTTTGGCTCACAGTAGTAGGGGCGAACACCGTTCGCCCGTTAAAAAGTGTGATACCTATGGGATTTTTATCCTATTTGCAGATTATAAATTTATAATATCTACATAGGGCAATATGCCAATAAAGAGGTTAATTTGCTCGGTCCAACGATGTTGGACCCTACACCTGTAACTCATAATTTTCTTATACTTTGTAGTTAGAAATAGAGGAAAGTTTCAGCTATGATGATATTTTAAACAAGTTTAAAATATCAATCACTCCTTCCGTCTTTGCATACGCAAAGCCACCTCCCTCAGCGAGGGAGGCAAAATAATTTGTACAAATATAAAATTAGTACGCAATTTTTAAATAGTACAGACTTTATAAATTGATACAATTTATAGTAAAAACAAAGGCTCCCTCAGACGAGGGAGCTGTCATTCGTGAATTGCAGAGCAATTCACCTTTTAAAGAATGACTGAAGGAGGGAAAAACTATAAATTAGATGAATTAATCGGTTATTATCTAATTTATCTACATTACATAATCAACCCCACAAACCCTAATTTATCAAATCCACCTTACTCCACAATCAAAACTAAAAAAACAAAAGATAATCACCCTAGAAAGGAACTAGGGTGGTTACGGGAGTGGTATAAATAGACTTTTTCAAATCTCTTATTAATTATTTATATTAATTTTTCAATTAACCAAATCAATTTTTAATTATCTAAATCAATTTTAAATCTATTTAAACTGACATCACTATAAAATGACAATCAACTTAAAGTTAACTAAATATCTATTCCCTTTCAGCACAAGGGAGTTTTAAATAAAATATCAAGTTATATAGAATTTAAAATTTAAAAATTAAGCGATTGCATATTTATCGTAATACTTTTCATACTTTTCTTGGAACAGAGGATTAGACTTCTTTAGGTACTTACTTTGTTCGTGAATACCCATACTTTCTCTATTTGCTTCAATAATGCAAAGTGCAATGTTGTTGCAATGGTCAGAAACTCTTTCAAGAATTGTTGTAACATCTGATAGGACAAAGCCCATTTCAATAGTACAACCTTTGTTCTGTAATCTCTTAATATGGTTCTTCTGAAGTTGATTCTTCAGTTCATCAATAACTTCTTCCAGAGGGCCTATTTCTGCTGCTGACCTTAAGTCATCATCAGTTAAAGTCTTTAAAGTGTAGTTAAGGATTTCCTCAACTGCACAGTACATTTGCTTAATTTCTTTCTTTGCAGTATCTGAGAAAGTTAAGCTTTTCTCATCAATTTCTCTTGCTGAACTCATTAGTCCTACTGCATGGTCGGAAATTCTCTCTAGGTCACCGATTAAGTGAAGATACTTTGATACTGTTAAGTTATCCTTATCAGTTAAACTTTGAGCCGATAAACCAAGTAGATAGTTACCGATATCATCTTCCAGCTTATCAACTTTCTTTTCTGAATTTCTAATTTCTTCTGCAATATTTTGGTCATATTTATTTATTAATGAATATGCACTTTTTATTGATGTAAATGCTTCTGTTGCCATTTGAACAACAACCTTTGAGCAGTTTTCAATAGCTACTGCCGGAGTTGCATATAGTCTTTTATCAAGAGTCTTAATCTTCTGTTCCTTGTGATTATCTCTAACAATAATACAAGCTAACTTTTCTAACTGCTTAGTTAATGGTAGGAATGTTAAAGTACACAGAACATTAAATACTGTGTGTACAATAGCAATACCCATTGCGCCGATTTGGTTGGCTAAGAAATCAAAATGTACAAACATATTCAGAACTTCAAATACAGTTAACCAAATAATTGTACCACCAATATTAAAGCATAGGTGAACTACTGCTGCTCTCTTAGCACCTTTGTTTGCACCAATTGAAGAAATTAGCGCAGTTACACAAGTACCGATGTTCTGACCCATAATAATAGGAATAGCAGAACCAAATGTGATTTGACCTGTTGAACTTAGTGCCTGAAGAATACCAACTGATGCTGATGAACTCTGAATAATTGCAGTAAGAATTGCACCTGCTAATACACCAAGAACAGGGTTTGTGAACATTAATAGAATGTCCTGAAATTCCGGTACATCCTTAAGTGGTGCAACTGCATCACTCATTGATTCCATACCAAACATTAGGACTGCAAAGCCTAGAAGAATTTGTCCAACATCCTTACTTTTATTACTCTTTAGGAACATATAAAGGATAATACCTACAAGGGCAAGGATTGGTGTAAATGAACTTGGCTTTAGTAGGCTAACGAAGATGTTATCACTCTCTATACCTGTTAAACTAAGTATCCATGAAGTAACTGTTGTACCAATGTTAGCACCCATAATAACACTGATGGCTTGTCTTAGCACCATAATACCGGAGTTTACGAAACCAACAACCATAACTGTTGTTGCTGAACTAGACTGGATTACTGCTGTAACGGCAAGACCAAGCAAAAAACCTTTCCACTTATTAGAGGTCATTCTTGCCAGGATAGATTCCAGCTTACCACCTGCTCTTTTCTCAAGTGCATCTCCCATAAATTGCATACCAAAAAGAAAAAGTGCAAGTCCACCAACTAGATTTAATATGTTTAGAATACCCATACTCATTTCTCCTATTTTCATATTATCTTCATTCTAACAGTACAATGTAAAATATAAGTTTTGCATAATGTTAAATCTATGTTAAATGTTAAATTTATTTTAGAATTTTTAATATTATTTAAAAATAAAGAAAAGGCAACCCAAATTTTGGATTGCCTCTCTAAATGAGTAAGGGAAAATTAATAAAAAAGTTAATTCATATCCTTGTGAACACCTGTAATTGAATAAACAACCCATTCTGCAATATTTACTGAGTGGTCACCTATTCTTTCAAGATACTTTGCAACCATTAGTAGGTCAACACAAAGTTCAGCATCTATATTACTTTGAATCATCTGAATAAGTTCAATCTTAACTTTATCAAAGTAGTTGTCAATAATATCATCATCAAGAATAGCACTTTGTGCCATTTCAAGGTTCTTTTCTGAGAATGATGTTACTGCTTTCTTTACAAGGTCAATAGTAGCCTTGAACATATCCTTTAGGTGAATTTTTCCGTTAAATTCACAGTTATTAATATATCCTGAAAGTTCAGTAATATCTGAGGCTTGGTCACCGATTCTCTCCATATCGGAAATTAGCTTTAGTGCAGAGGAAACTGTTCTTAAGTCACCGGCTACAGGTTGCTGATGAAGTAAAAGTTCCATACATAGCTTTTCGATATAGTCTTCACTATGGTTAATTTCTTTTTCATAGAAATTTACATTCTTTGCATATTCCTTAATTTTATCAGCATTATCTCCAACAACAGTCTGAGATGCATTTTCAATTGCCTTTTCACATAAGCTACCCATATACTTTACGCTTGAATATAGGTCTTCAAGTTGTTTGTTAAAGTTATCTCTCATAATTATCCGAACCTTCCTGAAATATAATCTTCTGTTTTCTTATTCTTTGGTGTTGAGAAAATCTGATGTGTGTCACCATATTCAATAACCTCACCAAGTAGGAAAAATGCAGTTTTGTCAGAAATTCTGGCTGCCTGTTGCATTGAGTGAGTAACAATAACAATTGTGTATTTGTCCTTAAGTTCAAGTGTTAAGTCCTCAATCTTTGATGTTGAGATTGGGTCAAGGGCTGATGTAGGTTCATCCATTAGGATTACTTCCGGATTTACCGTTAAGGCTCTGGCAATACATAGTCTTTGTTGCTGACCACCTGAAAGTGCAAGTGCTGACTTCTTTAGCTTATCCTTAACTTCATCCCACAAAGCAGCTTGTCGTAAAGTTGTTTCTACAATTTCGTTAAGTTCACTTTTCTTTCTGATACCATGAGTAATAGGACCATAAGTTAGATTATCGTAAATACTCATTGGAAATGGGTTTGGATGCTGAAAAACCATACCTACTCTTTTTCTAAGAGTGTTAACATCAATATCTTTAAAAATGTCTTGACCGTCTAAAAGCACCTGACCCTCAATCTTGCAACCTTCTACAAGGTCATTCATTCTGTTAAGTGTCTTTAGTACAGTTGATTTACCACAACCGGATGGTCCAATAAAAGAGGTAATTTTGTTTTGTTCAATACCAAGGTTAATACCCTTGATAGCCTTGAAATCTCCATAATGAAGTACAAGGTCATTTATATCAAATTTGTTCATTATTTCTCCTTATTTCTTTGCAAGTTTCTTTGCAATAAAGTTTGATAGTGCGTTGATACCAACAACAAGTAGTAGAAGTATAACTGCAGTTGCATATGCCTGTTCTGTAAATAAACCCTCTGACAACAAGCAATATAGGTGAACCGACAATGTTCTTGCAGAGTCTGTAAGGCTTGTTGCAGTTTCTGCTACTGTACCTGATGTATAGATAAGTGCTGCAGTTTCACCGACAATTCTACCGATTGCCAGAATAACACCTGAAAGAATACCAGGAATTGCAGTTGGCACAATAATCTTAAATATTGTTCTTATTTTACCTGCACCTAAACCAAAAGAACCCTCTCTGTATGAATTAGGTACTGCAAGTAGTGCCTCTTCTGTTGTTCTGATAATTGTTGGAAGAACCATCATTACAAGTGTAAGTACACCGGCTATCATTGAGTAACCCCAACCTAAAGCAATAACAAATGCTAGGAACCCGAACAAACCAAATACAATGGAAGGAATACCGGCTAGGGTTTCTGTTGTAACTCTAATAACTTTAACCAGCTTACTGCCTTTCTTAGCATATTCAACAAGATAAACTGCTGAGAAAATACCGATAGGTACTGCAATTAGTAGTGTTAGGAATGTAATAAATACTGTGTTAAAGATTGATGGCAGCATGGACTGATTCTTGGAGTTGTAGTGTAGGCTAAACAAATCAGTTGTTAAGTTAGGGATACCGTTTACAAGTATGTAAATGATGATAAATATAATACTTGCCACAGTAATTATTGATGCAAGACCAATTAATATTAGTAGTACAAATGAAAGAGGGTGTTTTAAATATGTTTTTAGCTTATCCATTATTTATCCTTCTTTCTTATTACTATTGAGAAACATATGTTAATGATTAAGATAAACACAAACAGTACAACTGCTGTTGCAATAAGTGCTTCTCTGTGCAAACCTTCTGCATATGCCATCTCCATAACGATGTTACTTGTAAGTGTTCTGACACCACTTGTAATGCTCTTTGGCATAATTGCCTGGTTACCGGCTACCATTACAACTGCCATTGTTTCACCGATAGCTCTACCGATACTTAGGATAACACCTGACATAATACCACTTTTTGCTGCCGGTATAACTGTCTTAAAGATACTTCTTTCTTTAGTTGCACCAAGTGCCAAAGAACCCTCAAAGTACATATTGGGTACTGCTCTGATGGAAGATTCTGTTGTGTTAATAATTGTTGGCAAAATCATAATGCCAAGTAGAATTGATGCAGTTAAGATACCTTTACCACTTGTATGAGTTAGCTCCTGAATAATAGGAACTACAACTACCAAGCAGAAAAAACCATAAACAACTGATGGAATACTTGCCAGTAGGTTAATAAGTGGCTTAATCACCTTATAAATTTTCTTTGGACAATAACAAGCTAAGAATACTGCAGTCAAAATACCGATAGGAACACCGATTACAATTGCTCCGGCAGTAACATAAATACTTGCTACAATCATTGGGAAGATGCCAAACTCCCCTGAGTTAGGTCTCCAATGTGTACCGAATATAAAGTCCGTAAAACCAATTTTGCCTATTGCAGGAACACCATTTGCAAAGATAAAAATACAAATTACTGCAACTGCTAAAATTGAAATACAAGCACACAATAGAAACAGAATTTTCATTAGGACTTCTTTTACATTACTCAAACTAATTCTCCGTTCTAAAGTTATAGGCAGAGGTTAACTCTGCCTAAATGTTTCTTTCGATTTTACTTGATGTCGTCCCAAGAAGTTGTTTCGCCAAGATAAATTGACTTGATTTGGTCAGATGTTAGATTATCAATTGAATTGTTTTTGTTTACGATTACTGCAATACCGTCCATAGCAATTTTCTTTGTTGCTAGAGTTTTTGCTTCATCATCCTTTAGTTCACGAGATGACATACCAATATCAACTGCTTTTTCTGTAGCTGACTGAATACCGGCTGTTGAACCTGATTCCTGAATTTCGATTGTTACACCGGGATTTAGCTTCTTGTATTCATCAGCAATTACATTCATTAGAGGAGCAACTGATGTTGAACCGGCAACTGTGATTTTACCCTTTAGACCACTAGCCTTATAAGGTTTACCACTTTCTACTGAAATGTAACCTTCTTTATCAACTGTCTTTTGACCTTCGTCACTCATAATGAAGTTGATTAGGTCTTCAGCAAGTTTTGAAAGTTTACCGTCATAATAACATAGGTTAAATGGACGAGAGATTTTGTACTTACCGGTCTTTACATTTTCAGCAGTACCTTCAACACCGTCAACTGTTACTTCCTTAACTGAGTCAGAAAGTGAACCTAGAGAAACATAACCGATTGCATTGTCGTTACCCTGAACTGTTGTCATCATAACTGATGTGCTGTTTGTAATTTCAGCACTTTCTGTTGTTGCGTCATTTTCTTTGTCATCTACAATACCAAGTAGTTCTGTGAAAGCACCACGAGTACCTGAACCATCTTCTCTTGATACAACAGTAATGTCACCTGTTACTTTGTTGCCATTACTACTGTCACTGCTACTGTTGTTTGAACTACCACAACCAACTAGTGAAATTGCAACTAAAGCAATTACCATAACTGAACATATTAACTTTTTCATTTTTTCTTTTACCTCTTTTTTAATTTAGATTTTATCTTTTCTGTACCTCTCAAGTACAACTTTATCTTACTATTACTTTGTTAAATCAAAAATCTAAGAAAAGTTAAATGTAAATTTATTTTTGTTAAGTTATGTTAAATCTTTCCCCATAAAATTTCACAATCCCACACCTTTCGACATTTTATATAAAATAAAAAATAGCCTAGATAAATTCCAAGCTATTTTACTTTAAGGTTTTTAATTTTGTCTGTGGGTTAATATAAGTTTCATTAATTTGTTTTTTTATTTTGATTGTAGGCTAAGGTTAATCAGTTCTACAAATTTGGGTTTGTGGTGCTAGAACTTGCCTTGTTATGTGGTAGATATTTAGAATTAGT
>ERZ773269.503-NODE-503-length-46448-cov-13.235617_pt1 | contig 46448 bp, 43 predicted proteins | sample MGYA00511958_ERZ773269 | MGnify/ENA primary metagenome ERZ773269 (study PRJEB29015, sample SAMEA2737761) | human gut metagenome | biome: human gut; feature: human-associated habitat; material: faeces | place: China | collected 2012 ... | reverse complement strand
GAACTGTATCGTACGGAATTTTCAGTTCAGAAAATTCCTACCTGTGAACAGTTACCCACCGGCATCTATTCCCCCGGATGTTCCACCTTCCAGATCTCCGTCTCCAGATAGTTCCAGATCTCTTCTCTGCCCTGTTTTGTCTCGGCGGAGAACGGAATCATCATCACTTCGGTGCCGACTCCCAGACCTGTTCTGAGAATCTTTAACTGTTTCTGGAGCTGGCTGCGCTTGATCTTGTCAGCCTTGGTCGCAATCAGGATCGGCTGGAAGCCCTGGGAAACGATCCAGTCGTACATGAGTTTGTCGTTTGAAGACGGCTCATGACGGATATCAATCAGCAGGAAGACGCAGCGAAGCATCTGCGATTTGTGCAGATAATTCTCAATCATCTTGCCCCACTTTGCCTTGACCTCAACGCTCGCGCGCGCGTAGCCGTACCCTGGCAGATCGACGTAGTAAAACGCGTCGTTGATATGGTAAAAATTGATCGTCTGGGTCTTGCCCGGCTGCGAGGATGTTCTCGCATAGGATCGGCGGTTCATCAGCGCATTGATCAGGGACGATTTGCCGACGTTTGATTTGCCTGCAAACGCGAATTCAGGCTGTGTATTTGCCGGCAGCTTACTGGTGATACCGCAGACGGTTTCCAGATTTACATCTTTTATAATCATATTTTTTCTCCTACTAAACCGCTATTTCTCCGGTACAAATGCCTCTCGGATGACTTCGTTCATCTCCTTGATGTATACGATCTCCATTCCTTTCGTGATTTCCTTCGAAAGCTCCTCGACATCCGGCTGATTTTTCGCCGGTACCAGTACCTTTTCCACCTGCGCCATGCGGGCTGCGAGCAGTTTTTCTTTCAGACCGCCGATCATCAGCACATGACCGCGCAGCGTTACCTCGCCGGTCATCGCCACACGCGGCAGTACCTTCCGTCCTGTCACCGCCGACAGCATCGCCGTTGCCATCGTGATTCCGGCCGATGGACCATCCTTCGGCACCGCGCCCTCCGGGATATGCAGGTGAATATCGTGTTTCTCGAAATAGTTCTCCTTCACGCCGTAATCAGATGCAACCGAACGCACATAGGTCAGTGCAATCTGCGCCGACTCCTTCATGACATCGCCCATCTGACCCGTCATCTGCAGCACGCCTTTGCCCGGCATGACATTGACCTCGATCTGCAGTGTATCGCCGCCGACGCTCGTCCACGCCAGACCGCGCACGATACCGACCTGTGCCTCATTTCCGGCTGCATCGAAGAAGACTTTCTCGCGTCCCAGATAATGATCCAGATTCCGCTCTGTCACGCGGATCGACGGTTTCTTCTTCTCCAGCACCTCTCTGGCTGCCTTGCGGCAGATATCGCCAACCCGGCGCTCCAGATTCCTGACTCCAGCTTCCCTGGTGTAGCTGTGAATCATTTTCTCCAGCGCCGAACCCGTGATATTTAACTGTTCCTTCGAAAGGCCATTCTTCTCCAGCTGTTTCGGAATCAGATAGTCTTTTGCAATGTGATATTTTTCATTTTCCGTGTAACTATTGACTTCAATCAGCTCCATACGGTCCAGCAGCGGTCCAGGGATCGTCTGCGTTGTATTCGCCGTCGCGATAAATAATACCTCCGACAGGTCAATCGGGATCTCCACATAATGGTCGCGGAATTTCACATTCTGCTCGCTGTCCAGCACCTCTAAGAGCGCCGAGGATGTATCTCCCTTATAATCGCTGCTGACTTTGTCGATCTCATCCAGCAGCATCAGCGGATTGGCAACCCCTGCCTGCTTGAGCCCTTCCACGATGCGTCCCGGCATCGCGCCGACGTAGGTCTTTCTGTGACCGCGGATCTCCGCCTCGTCGCGCACGCCGCCCAGGCTGATGCGGACATATTTGCGTCCCATCGCCTTCGCAATCGAGCGGGCGATCGAAGTTTTACCGGTTCCAGGCGGTCCCACCAGGCAAAGGATCGGGCTGGTGCCCTTCTTCGTCAGGATGCGGACTGCCAGGTATTCCAGCACGCGCTCTTTGACCTTTTCCAGACCATAATGGTCGGCTTCCAGAATCTCTTCCGCATGCTTCAGGCTCGCGTTATCCTTCGTCATTTTGTTCCACGGCAGTTCCAGCACCGTTTCCAGATATGTCCGGATCACATTCGCATCCTGGCTGCCAGCCGGCATATTCTGGAAACGGTTGATCTCCTTGCGGATCCGCTCCTTTACTTCCACGCTGGCTTTGATCTTCTTCAACTGTTCCTTCATCTCATCCGCATCAGAAACCGGATTTTCCTCTCCCAGCTCCTCCCGGATCACACGCAGCTGCTCCCGCAGAATATAATCACGCTGATTTTTATCCAGCGCCGCCTTTACCTTCGTCTGAAACTCGCGTTTCACGCGGTAAACCTCTAATTCCGTCAGCAGAAGCTGCAGCTCTGTCTCATACATCTCCGTCAGCGTCCGGCATTCCAGTACCGACTGGCGCGCTTCATAGTTCCACGGGAACTGGGCTGATATCTGGTTCATTAATTCGGTCAGATCTGGCTGTGCGATCAACGGACTTAATACTTCACGTCCCGCTGCCACATTTAATTTTCCGTATTCTTCCAGCTTTTCTTTCAGAATCCGGAGCATCGCCTCTTTCTGAATCGTGTCCAGATCGTCCTCGACCGGATCCAGAATCTCCACGATCGCAGTGCAGCATGCCTCGCCCTTCTCCATCTCCAGAAGCTCGGCTCTCTCCTGCCCTTCCACCGTGACGCGCACCATGCCGCCCGGCATCTTGACAAGCTGTTTCACGTAGCCAATCGTTCCTACCTGAAAAATCCCGTCAATATCCGGGATCACCTCATCCGGCTGCTTCTGCGTCGCCAGAAATACTCGCTGATCGCCCACCATCGCCTGCTCCACCGCCGCGATGGATTTATCCCGGATGATATCGAAATTTACCGTCATCTGCGGCAGCACGGTCAGTCCGCGCAGCGCGATCATCGGCATTGTCAGTTTCTTATCTTCCATAACACCTTTATCTTTCTTAATCAAATGTATCGTTATTTCCTGTGAAAAGAAAAACAGGGGTCTGCCTATGGCAGTTCGCCATCTCACAGACCCCATTAACAGCCGCCATTCTCAAGCTGCTGCATTTATTTTCCTTTACATTTACGCAATCTCGCCGGTTCTGTCTTTCTTAGAACGTCCTGTAAAAGACTTGCGGGGCACCGTATTGTCGCGATATACCAGCTCCGGCGCACTCTTTCCCTCGACTACGTCTTTGGTAATCGTGCAGATGCCGATCGTGGAATCGGACGGAATCTCATACATGGTATCCATCATCAGGGACTCCATGATAGAACGAAGTCCTCTGGCTCCCGTCTTTCTCTCGACTGCCATGTGGGCGATCGCCATCAGCGCATCATCCGTGAACTCCAGCTTCACGCCGTCCAGATCGAGAAGCGCCTGATACTGCTTGATCAGTGCATTCTTCGGCTCTCTTAAAATGCGGACCAGCGCCTCCTCATTGAGCGTCTGGAGCGATACCGTGATTGGCACACGACCGATAAACTCCGGAATCAGACCAAACTTCGTCAGATCCTGCGGCATTACCTGTTTCAGAAGCTCATCGATATCCTGATGCTTGCGATCCACAATATCGGAGTTAAATCCGATGGAACCGGCACCTAAACGGCTGTCGATGATCTTCTCCAGACCGTCAAATGCACCGCCGCAGATGAACAGGATGTTGGTCGTATCGATCTGAATCAGTTCCTGCTGCGGATGCTTTCTGCCGCCCTGCGGCGGAACACTGGCAATGGTTCCTTCCAGAATCTTTAAAAGCGCCTGCTGTACACCCTCGCCCGATACATCGCGGGTGATAGATACATTTTCAGACTTCTTCGTAATTTTATCAATCTCATCAATATAAATGATGCCGTACTCTGCCTTGCTGACGTCGTAATCAGCCGCCTGGATGATCTTCAAGAGAATGTTCTCTACATCCTCGCCGACATATCCAGCCTCGGTCAGAGTGGTCGCATCCGCGATGGCAAACGGTACATTTAAGATCTTCGCCAGCGTCTGCGCCAGGTATGTCTTACCGGAACCGGTCGGTCCGAGCATCAGGATGTTGCTCTTCTGAAGCTCTACATCCTGCGTGGACTTGGACATAACTCTCTTGTAATGGTTATAAACCGCTACGGAGAGCACCTTCTTGGCGTCGTCCTGTCCGATGACATACTCATCGAGAAATTCTTTGATTTCCTTCGGCTTCAGCAGGTTGATTCCGCTGAAATCCGGTCCTTTTTCCTGATCGGCAAATTCCTCTTCCAGAATCTCCGAGCAGAGTTCGATACAGTCATCGCAGATATATACATTATCTGTGCCAGCGATCAGTTTTCTAACCTGATCCTGTGTCTTGCCGCAAAATGAGCAGCGTATTTTGTCGTCTGTTCTGCCTGGCATACTTCCACCTTGTTCCTTTCTATTATTCCATCCAGAAATCTAATTAGTGGTTGGTAATGACACAATCAATCAGACCATACTCTTTCGCCTGCTCTGCTGTCATGTAATTATCACGCTCTGTATCACGCACGATCACGTCATACGGCTGGCCTGTATTGGCTGCCAGAATCTCATTTAATTTCTTCTTGGTACGAAGAATATTCTCCGCTACAATCTGGATCTCGGTTGCCTGTCCTCTCGCGCCGCCGGATGGCTGGTGAATCATCACTTCTGCGTTCGGAAGTGCATATCTCTTTCCTTTGGTACCGCCGGAAAGCAGGAATGCGCCCATGCTGGCTGCCATACCCAGACAGATGGTAGATACATCACATTTGATATAATTCATCGTGTCATAGATCGCCATACCTGCGGTAACAGAACCGCCCGGGCTGTTGATATATAAGCTGATATCCTTATTCGGATCCTCTGCCTCCAGGAACAGAAGCTGTGCTACAACCAGGCTGGCTGTCACATCATTTACTTCCTCTCCCAGGAAAATGATACGATCTTTAAGCAAACGGGAGTAAATGTCATACGTCCGCTCGCCGCGGCTGGTGGATTCAAGGACATAAGGTACTAAACTCATGATTCTTCCTCCTATAATTGAGAATGAATGTTTATGGCAAAAATTGTTACAGTTCACACGCGTGCAAACTGTAACAGGATTTTGCTGATGCTTCGCATTACAAATCAGCAAAATCTGCTGCTACTATGTTATCGCACGGCACTTTCGGTTCCAAAAGTGCCTGCCTGTGAACAGTAATACAAAATTCTATGATGCCTTAGGACACCATAGAATTCTGCCGTATTTCAGTATTCGCTTTTATCGGTTTGATTAAGCAAGCTTTGCCTGCTCTACCAGTAAATCGATCGCTGCCTGAACTTTCAGGTCCTCACGGATCTGCTCTTTCTCGCGCTCACCCATCATTTCTTTCAGCTTAGCGCCTTCCAGTTTGTAGGATGCTGCGATCTCGTTGATCTGCTCGTCAAGCTTCTCATCGGAAACTTCTACGTTCTCAACTTCAACTACTTTCTCAAGAACCAGTCTGGTCTTGATTCTCTTCTCTGCTTCCGGACGCATCTGCTCCATCAGCTTCTCCGGTGTCATGCCGGTATATTTCATGTAATCGTTGATGTTTAAGCCCTGGCTCTGCAGACGGCGAGCGTAGTTCTCTACCATCTCTCTTGCCTGAGTGTCAACCATCGGCTGCGGCAGTTCCATCTGAGCGTTCTCAACTACTTTTTCGATTACGTTGTTCTCGTTCTCTACTTTAGCGTCCTGCTCTTTCTTCTCCTGCAGTTTCTTGCGGATGTCTGCTTTGTACTCATCCAGAGTATCGAAATCAGATACTTCGCTTGCGAACTCATCGTTCAGCTCCGGAAGCTCGTTTCTCTTAACTTCTTTGATGGTTACAACGAACTTAGCCGGTTTGCCAGCCAGCTCATCTGCATGGTACTCAGCCGGGAAAGTAACGTTTACGTCACAGGTCTCGCCTTTTTTCTTGCCGATTAACTGATCCTCAAAGCCCTCGATGAAGGAATGGGAACCGATTACCAGCGGATAATCTGTACCAGCGCCGCCGTCAAATGTCTTGTCATCAATGTAGCCGGTGAAGTCGATGATAGTGTTGTCGCCGTCCTCGATTGCGCCATCTTCTACGTCGATCAGTCTGCCGTTTTTCTTACGTGCTGCAGTCAGCTCGTTCTCTACATCCTCGTCTGTCACAACAGCTTCTGCCTTCTTAACTTCTACGCCTTTGTACTCGCCCAGAGTTACTTCCGGTTTCAGAGCTACGGTTGCCTCGTAGATGAATGCCTTACCTTTTTCGATCTGAGTTACTTTGATCTCCGGAGTGGAAACGATCTCTTCCTTGCTCTCCTCTGCTGCCTTCGGATAAGATGCGTCGATCACTTCGTTTGCTGCATCCTCATAGAAAATGCCAGCGCCATACATCTTCTCCAGCATAGCTAACGGTGCTTTACCTTTACGGAATCCCGGGATGCTGAATTTGTTTTTGTTCTTGTTGTACGCATTTTTGATTGCTGCATCAAACTCTTCAGCCGGAACTTCGATGGTCAGCTTTGCCATGTTCTTCTCTAATTTTTCTACCTGTAAACTCATTTTAAGGGGTCCTCCTTGCTTCTATATGTGAACCGCCATTCTACCGGGCGTTACACTTCAAGATAGCATTATAGCATATCTGCGTGCTAAATACTAGCGGAAAATATAATTTTGCGTTCACTTTTTGCGGGTTTATGAGTGGTTTTAGGTGGGTTTTATGCCATTTTTGATGTATTTTCTGTGTGTTTTTTAGTTGAAACTACACCTGGTCATACTGAATTGAATCTTTGACCTGTAATGCTACCGGGCGATCGACTAAGAGCGATGCCAGCTCAATTCCCAGATCCAGCGCATATCCAAGTCCACGCGCCGTTGTGATATTGCCGTCCGTCACAACGCCCGCACCCGTCAGCTTCGCACCGGTCAGGGCATCCTCAAAGCCCGGATAGCAGGTTGCCTTCTTGTCCTTCAAAAGCCCCAGCTGCCCCAGAATGCTCGGAGCCGCACAGATCGCTGCCAGGCGTTTTCCAGCAGCATCTGCCTGCACCAGTGCATCGCAGAGCGGTTTGCACGCCATCAGATTTTTCGTTCCCGGCATACCGCCCGGAAGGAACAGAAGATCCGCTTTCATCGGATCAATCTCATGCAGCAGGGTGTCTGCATGAATGCCAAATCCATGTGCGCCCTTCACCTCTTTTTTACCCGTAATCGAAACCAGTTTTACCTTCACACCCGCGCGGATCAGCACGTCCGCCGTCGCCAGACATTCCACTTCTTCCAGTCCATCTGCTAAAAATGCGTATACTACAGCCATGATTATTTCCTCCTGTTCTTTATTTTTATAAGACTTTTTATATAAATTTTTTTATTTTCCACAAAGCAATCATTTTTTCTTTTTAGATATCAGAAAATCATTGCAACTGTTCAATTCGTTCACTTTTTTATTCTTCATGAACCGCATTCGTTGTTTTTCCAGCTTTTCCTTTTGAAAATGCCTTTACTAGCACCCACACATTCACCGCCTCGTCAAGAATCAGGCTCAAAATCCAGCCACAGAGCACATCGACCAGCGAATGCTGTTTGATGAACATGGTTGAAAGACAAATCAGAATCGTGACAATCCACGAAAGTGTACGGATCGGTTTCTTGTTCCGCACACTTGCCGCGTGGCAGATCGTCAGATGCACCGCCACAGTGCTCGATACATGGATCGACGGGCAGACATTGTTCGGCGGATCCACCCTCCGCAGAAACCGCACAATCTGCGCGCAGAAATTCTGTGATGTGATCTCCTGCCGCAGATTTAAACCGTTTGGTGCCAGCAGGTAGACAAATAAGCAAAAGGTTGCTCCTGCAAACATCACAAAACAAAGCCGCAGATATGCCTCCCGATCCTTGATCATAAAATAAAGCATAAACACCGGCACCCACGCGTACCACAGAAAATACGGCAGTACAAACCATTCATTAAACGGTATCAGGTCATCGACCGCACAGTGTATAATATGAACATCCGATGGTTCATGCAGCTCCAGCAGAAAAAATCCTGACAGAAACACCAGCATATAGAGTCCTGCCAGACAGTAGCGGTGCGTTTTGATCCAATTCATTACTTGTTTTATCATTAATAATATACCTTTGTATTGTTCTTTCGTTTTTATTCTTTCGTTTTTAATACCAGGTTTTCCGCCAGCGCCAGACGGCTGTTCTGGTACTCGCCCGTAAACGTCACCTCGCGCCCGAACCATTCCGGCGGCACAAAGGCAAGTGCGGCTTCCTCACTTGGAAATTCAACCTCCGCCAGCTTCAATCCCTCATATTCACCTAAAAAAATGTCCAGCTCAATCGTGTACTCCGTTCCTTCCATCGGAATCAGATAACGCTTTTTCGTCAGAATCCTGCCGTCAGCCTTCGAGCGGAGATGCTCATAGGATTCCTTCGTCAGCGGCAGATTGTATTCCTCCCGCGCCATCAGTCCTTTGGATTTGTAGGTCAGATAATAGGTGTCATCCTCCTGACGGACACGCACGACCGGAGCAGTGCTTAGATATGCCTGCTCGATCTGGTGGAAGGGGTATCCGGCTATATCAAATGGAATGTGACTAATTAAATATTTGCGTTCGATTTCCATAAAATTAGTTGTCCTTTTTATATTTCTTAAAAAGTCTTAACAAAAGTACCGTATTTCTCCAAAATGAGAAAGCCATTTTTCTATAATTTCTTCACTGTTGGCCTCTATCACCCGAATCATACTGTTCAAAATTTGGGCTGATATTTTGGAAGAATTGTGGCTGAGCAATGCCTTGCCCGTACTGGTTATCCACACTTTTGTCGCATTTGAAGTTGCTCTTCCCTCTGCAATATGGACATGCACCGGTTCCAGCGGCTCATTTTCATTCGACCAAAAATATACAATATATGGTCCAATCCTAAAAATTTGCGGCACTCAGAATTCCTCCCTCTTGTGAAAACTCCATAATCAAGTGTGCATTTTCCCGAATCAGTTTCTTGAAATAACTCATTTCCATATCTGAATAACCATTTATATTCTCCCACTTGTAATCTGGCAAATAGCATATCGCATTGTGAAATCCATCTTTTTCATCGGGTGTTTCTATATAAACTTTAACCCTGCCATCTGCCCGCATTTCAGAATGGGTAATTTCCGTATCATCATTTAAGGTCATAAATGGGTACATCATCTTTCTTCCTCCTCTCATTTATCCTCAAAACAGTTTTAACCACGGCTGCTTTCTACTTATTCAGCATCCCCATCACCACAACCACCACAAACAGTACCACCATCACGCCGATAAAAATATCCATCGTCCGCACAGAGACATGCACATGGTCATAGATGCGCTCTTTGATGGTCTTTTCTTTCATGAGTTCCAGCTCCCGGCGGAGCTTTTCATTCTCCGCTTCCAGTTCCTCCAGAGTTTTATCTGCCGTCTCCTCTGCCGCTTCTTTCGCCGTCTCCAGTTTTTCGCTCACTGTTTCTTTTATCGTCTCATTCTTTTCCAGCATTTCGTTTTCGCTCATCCTTGTTCCTTTCAGAATATGGCTTGTTTTCTCTGCTGCTCACTCTGAAACAGCCTCTTCTCTTATTATATCCATAAAAATAAGTTCAGGCAATCCAAAAATATTTTTCCGTCACTGTCAAAGCAAGCGCTGGCACGCCATCTCGTCCACCATCCCCCTGCCGATTACAACTTTTCAGATTTATACAAGAAAAAATCCTGCCCGGCAGTTTATATAATAGAAGATTCCAACGGATTATCCTATTATAAAAAACTCCCCCGCCATGCATCCATGGAGAGGGAGTTTCTGATTTCTTTTCGAACTTATATTTATGTACGGTTTCAGACGACTTTTCATATGGTACATACATTCTCGTCAGAACACAGTTAATCTTATTACTTCTTCGCAATATACTTACGGATATCCAGCGCAATCGCAACAACGATAACGATACCCTGTGCAATATACTGATAGTTCGGGTCGATGCCGAGGAACTGTAAGCAGGTCTTTAAGAACTCGAATACAAGTACACCGATGATAACACCGGAGATACGTCCGATACCACCGTTTACAGATACACCACCGATGGTACAAGCTGCAATAGCCTCCAGCTCGTAACCGTTACCGGTATTTACACCGGCACCACCAGATTTAGCTCCCAGAAGGAAACCTGCGATAGCATACAGTGCAGTAGCTGTTACATAGATGATGATCTTGGTTTTCTTAACATTTACACCAGCAACCTCTGCTGCTGCCTCGTTGCCGCCGATTGCATACATATATTTACCATGGCGGGTGTAGTTAAATACGAACCACATGATCGCGCCGATGACAAATGCAATGATGAACAGGTACGGAATACCGAAGAAGTTACCATTTGCAATGATGGTATACTCCTGACGATAACCGCCTAACGGAACGGATTTTGTGTAAACCAGGTTGATACCGTATACGATCATCTGCATACCCAGGGTACCGATGAAAGCCGGTACATTCAGGTAAGCAACTACGATACCATTGATAAGACCAAATACACAGCAGATAGCAATACAGATAAGGAGAATCAGCCATACGTTCTGCTCGCCAAATCCTTTGGTAAGTTCAAAATGTCCGCTGTAATCACTCTTCTGGAGCAGAGTACCTGCCAGGCAGGCAGAAAGTCCAACCAGACGTCCTGCAGAAAGGTCGGTACCTTTCGTAATCAGACAGCCGGATACGCCGACTGCGATGATGAAACGGCATGCTACGTTGATGGAAATGTTGCTAAAGTTGCTACGGCTGAAGAAGTTCTGTTTTGTTACACCAACAAAGAGAACCATCAACAGGATCAGAATAACGATACCGTTATTGATCAATATATCTTTTACATTCAGTTGTTTCTTATCCATTCTCTCTTCCTCCTTTAGAACTTAGTCGCGTAGCTCATGATACGCTCCTGAGTTGCTTCCTCACCCTGTACCTCACCGGTAATGTGACCATTACACATGACAAGGATACGGTTCGACATACCAATCAGCTCCGGCATCTCAGATGAAATCATGATGATACCTTTGCCCTGCTTTGCCAGGTCAATCATGATCTGGTAGATCTCGTACTTGGCACCAACGTCGATACCACGGGTCGGCTCATCCATGATGAGGATATCCGGGTTGTTGGCCAGCCAGCGGGAAATCAGAACCTTCTGCTGGTTACCGCCTGAAAGTGACTGAATCAGTGTCTTACTGCTCGGCGTCTTGATTGAAAGCTTTGCCACGTTATCCTTGACAAGCTGCTCAATCTTCTTCTTATTCAGTTTGATACCATAGTGTAAATACTGATCCAGGGAGGAAATTGATACATTATCTGCAATGGACAGACATCCCAGAATACCAGTTCCGCGTCGGTCCTCGGTAATCATACCGATACCGCCCCGGATTGCATCCTGCGGACGCTTAATGTTCATTTTCTTACCCTTAATATAAACTTCTCCGGATTTAATATGACGCATACCGAAGATACCTTCCATCAATTCCGTTCTCTGAGCACCTACCAGGCCGCCGAATCCAAGAATCTCGCCTCTTCTAAGGGTGAAGGAGCAATCCTGGAAGGAACGATCATGGATACTGGAATATCCTCTGACATCCAGCAGTACCTCTCCGGCTTTTGTATCATTCTTCGGAGGATAGATATTGGTCAGCTCACGACCAACCATCTGTTTGACGATCTCATCATCCGAAATCTCGTCCATATGCCAGGAACCAACATAGGTGCCGTCTCGCATGATGGTAATATCATCACAAATCTCACGAATCTCCGCCATCTTATGGGAAATATAGATGAGGGATACGCCTCGTGATTTCAGGTCACGGACAATGCGGAAAAGCGCCTCTACCTCATTATCCGTCAAGGAGGAAGTCGGCTCGTCCAGAATTACAACTCTGGCATTTAAGGATACAGCCTTGGCAATCTCGACAGACTGCATCTGGGCGATGGACATGGTTCCCAGTTTTGCCTTCGGGTTATACGGCATCTTAACATCGTCCAGCCATTTTGCTGTCTCTTCAAACATCTTTTTATGGTCGATGACCTGAATCGGACCAAATTTCTTGGTTGGATAACGACCGGTGTACATATTCTCTGCTACCGTTCTCTCAGGTATCGGCTGCAGCTCCTGATGTACCATGGCCAGTCCTCTGTGAAGGGCTTCATCCGGATTGTGGATCTCCACTTTTTCTCCATCCAGATATACCTCACCTTCATCCATATGATAAATACCAAAGAGACATTTCATCAAGGTGGATTTACCAGCGCCGTTTTCTCCCATCAGTGCATGGACGGTGCCGGGACGTACTTTGAGGTTTATCTTGTCCAGAGCTTTTACGCCAGGGAAGCTTTTCGATACCCCGCGCATCTCCAATCTGTACTCTGCCATCCCATTCTCTCCTTTCATAAAATCGGGTGTGCCATCTGCACACCCGACACTTTATTCACTCCCCTGCAGGGGAGTGATATGTTCATAACCGTCCTTCTCTGAACAGCTACAATTATTTAATCATTTCCAGAATATCGCCAGCGTTCTCAGTTGTAACCTTTACATAGTCTACCATGTATACGTTGTCAACATCTTTGCCGTTTACGAAATCAAGAGCTTTGTCAGCTGCTGTATGAGCCTGTCCGAAGTAATCGTTGAATACGGTACCGGTCATCTTGTCGTTCATAACGTTCTCAACAACCTCAACCAGAGCATCAACACCTACCAGGTAGATATCTTTGTTTACAGTTCTTCCAGCTGCCTCGATAGCCTGCAGAGCACCAAGAGCCATAGCATCGTTGTTGCAGAATACAACATCGATCTTGTCGCCGTACTGGGACAGAGCGTTAGCAGTGATCTCCTGACCCTTTGTCTGATCCCAATCACCACGCTGCTTGGTCAGCTCTTCAACCTCTACGCCAGCTGCCTTTAAAGCCTCAACGGATTTCTCAGTTCTGTACTGAGCATCTACGTTCTCCGGATCACCCTGAACCATGATGTAACGAACAACGCCGTCGCCGTCTGCATCACCCTTGTTCTCAAGCTCAGCGATCTCTTCACCCTGATATGTACCGGACTGTCTAGCATCAGCACCTACATAAGTAGCTTTGATGCCGTCGTCAACCCAAGCCTGCTCTCTCTCAGCATCCGGCTCACGGTTGATGTAAACAACCGGGATACCTGCTTCGTTGCAGATGTTGGTTACATCCGGCTCAGAAGAAGCCTGAACCAGGTTGATGATCATAACATCAAATCCCTGAGTAACGAAGTTACGGATCTGGTTCATCTGCTCGGACTGGTCATTCTTACCATCCATGATGGAGATGTTCTCTGCCTTTAAGCCAAGCTCATCTACTAAATATTTCTGAAGTTCGTTTCTATACAGTGTCATGAAGTTATCAGCGAACTGGTAAATAGAAATACCAACTTTAACTTCTGCCGGATCTTTTCCTTCGATTGCTTCTTTAACAGTCTCTGCTGCGTCAGCTGCTGCTGTTGTCTCTTCTGCCGCTGCAGTTGTCTCTGCCGGTTTGCTGGAGCAAGCAGTTACGGAAAATGCCATTGCAGTTGCCAAACCAAGTGCTGCTACTTTTTTCAGTTTCATAATGTTTGTCCTCCCTTAAACTTGCGTATCCGTTTGCGCTGTCCGGATCCACCGAACAGTTAAATTTTCCGCATACACACATTATACAGTTTCGCCGATTCGTCATTTTTTCTTATCGACACCTTTATTATACGGATCGTTTGTACACTTTTCCATATAATTTTCTTGGTTCTTATATAAAATTTTTTTAGATCCTTTGTGATTTTATTCACATATTCTTGTTTTTCCGGTGTGAAACTGTGGGATTTTATGGTAAATCAGCAACAGTCAACGCTTTCTGACTGCATTGATAATAGGTTCCTTCCTCTAATTCGACCTTTTCCTGTACATTTTGACCAAGTGCCTCGGCGGCAGCTATCTCAAAAATCACTTCTGCATACTCGTCGCTGTCGCACTGGACTGTTCCATACAGTTTTCCGCTCTTAAGCCCCTCGATTCCCTGCGGGGTTCCGTCGATGCCGACCACCTTCGCGCCCCTTATGTCACCGGCGCGTTCAAGCGCCTCGGCAGCTCCGAGCGCCATCTCATCGTTGTTGCAGATCACCACCTCGATCGCATCCCCGAACTGGCGGATCCACTGTTCCATCAGCGCCGCCGCCTGGCTCCGATCCCAGTTTGCCGAACCACCGGTCAGTTTTTCCAGCGGAATATCTCCGTCGCGCATCGTCTGTACCGACCACTCTGTGCGGATCAGCGAATCCTGATGGCTGCGCTCGCCCTCCAACATCACATATCCCACGGTTCCATCCTCGTTTAAATCAAGACTGCCTGGATTTTCCTGATACGCATCCACCAGAATTTTCCCCTGCAGAACCGCCGATTCCCGCGCGTCCTCCCCTACATAATAGAGGTGCTCCCATCGTTTCATGTCCTCCTCGACCGGTTCGCGGTTGAAAAATACGACCGGCGTCCCGGCATCCATCGCCTTGTTGATGACATACGATGCTGCCGAGCGATCCACCATATTAACACAGATCGCATCGTATTCCAGGGAAAGGAAACGATCTACCTGGCTGTTCTGCGTATTTTGGTTTCCCTTCGGATCCATGATTTCCAGATTAACCTTGATGCCCGTCTGCTGCTCATATTCCTTCGCCTTTTCCTCCAGACTGGAACGGATATTGTTGATAAAGGCATCCTCGCCCCGGTACAGCGTTACACCGATACGGATGCTCTTTTTTTCTGCCGGTTTTGCCGCGCTGCATCCATTTAAAAGAAGTGTGCCCGCTGCCAGAAGCGCCAGCGCCATCTGAATGCTTTTTCCGCTTTTTTTCATTTCTCTATACCCCCTTCCCAGATTTTTAATCAATCGGGTACAGCATCTTCTCATATTTCTTTGACCGTAGCTCATCCTTCTCTATATAGTAGGATTCCAGTGAAAACTGGCTTCTCTCCTGCTCTTTTTCAATCGCCTGCACTGCTTTTTTGACCGCAAAATAGCCCGCGTCAAACTGGTTTGTCACCACCAGCCCCCGGATTGTCCCCTTGTCAAGCTGATCCAGCAGGGACGGCATCATCCCGACACCGTACAGCCCGGAAATGTATTTTCCGTACACGCTGCTTCCGCCGACAATCTCCGCCGCCTCCGCTGTGCTGGCGAAATCCAGTGCCGCCACCACCGCCGTGCCGCTGCCCGGATAAACTGTTTTTTCAATGACGGAACGGTAAGTATCATCGGTGCCGCGCGGCACAATGGTATAGGAAAAGCCCTGTTTTTCCAGCACCTCCGTCAGCCCCTGCTTCATCTCCCCCGCCTTGCCGATATATGGGTTATCTGCAAAGATCCAGACAGGAAGATCGGGGCTCTGTTCCGCCGTAATCGCCTCGCCCAGCTTTCTCCCGGCTGCCGTCCAGTCCATATGAACCGCCCCCTTGACCTCCTCATCCGGTGATAATTCACCCAGCAGGATAATCGGCGTTCCATATGTATTTTCTTCCAGATATTGGCGGCATTCCAGCTCATCAACCGGCTCCAGTATCACTGCCCCGGCACCGTCTGCCGCTTCCCGACGCACCAGCTCCATCTGCTGTGCCAGATTATCCTTTTCATACAGGGTAATAAAGCTGACATCTACATTATACTCAACCGCCGCCTGATCCACGCCCTTGCGGAAGTTGACGTAATCATCATCCGAAGTATCGCTGATAATCAGGGACACCGGGTAGACCTCCACCTCTTTTTCCTTGATGATCCAATCCGTGGAGGAAAGGAGATACAGCAAAATAAGTCCCACACACAGGATTCCCCAGAGCACCAGCTCCTTTTTTTTTCTCACTCCATATCGCATTGATCTGTCGCCCCCACTTTTACACTTTCTTCTCTTCCAGCACTTTCTCGTAAGGCACTGCCGGAAGATGAATCTTCACCGCGGTTCCCTCATCCGGCTCCGACTCGATCGAAAGACCATATTCCGCGCCGAAATACAGCTTGATCCGCTCGTTGACATTGCGTACCCCGATGCCGGATCCGCGCTTGGATGCCACGTGCGCCGTATCGGTAAAGAGGTTCCCGACCTGTTCCTCCGTCATGCCAAGCCCATTGTCCCGCACCTCCAGATACAGCTCTTTTTCCTCCTGCCAGGCGCGCACGAAGATCTCGCCGTCGCCGTCCATATATTCCATGCCATGGTAGATCGCATTCTCCACCAGCGGCTGCAGCATCAGTTTTAAACTTGCAAGTTCCAAAACCTCATCATCTGACTCGATCGTATAAGTAAACTTATTTTTAAACCGCATCTGTTGGATCATCAGGTAATTCCGGACGTGTTCCAGCTCATCCTTCACAGTAATTAAGCTCTTGCCGCGGCTTAAACTGATACGGAAGAACCGCGCCAGCGCCGTCACCACCTTGACCGCCTCCGTTTTCTGCTCATTTTCAATCATCCAGACAATGATATCGAGCGTATTATAGAGGAAATGCGGATTGATCTGCGACTGCAGCGTATCAAACTCCTGCTTGCGTTTCGCCTCATGCTCACGCACAATATCCTGCATCAGGAGGCGGATCTGACCCGCCATATCACTGATCGATTTTCCCAGATGGCGGATCTCATACGAACCGCCGATGTACACCGGTGCGCTTAAATTGCCCGCCTCCAGGACGCCGACCGATTTTTCCAGCTCGCGGATCGGATTCGTGATCCTCGATGAAATATAAGAGTTAATCAGAGCCAGAATGCACAAAATGAGGGCAATGACAAATACGATAAAAAGCCGGGTTTTGATCGTGTTGAGCGACACGGCATTTTCCGGCGTCACCCCGACCACCTTCCAGCCTGTGTAGCCGATCGTCTTGACCGTCGCCATCCGCTTTTTTCCGGCAAATATCTCCTCATGATTTCCGTCCGAATAGCCGGCTGCCTGTCCATTGTTCTCCTGCACCCAGCCGGAATCCAGAAGCTGCATCTGCGGGTGGTAAAGAATCTCGCCATTTCCGCTGATCATATAGAAATAACCGCCGCGCCCCGTCGTGATGCCGCCAAAGAGCTGTTCCAGGCTCGAATAGCGGATATCGACCAGAAGGACGCCCTGAGAGGTCGAGGTTCCGTGTGTCAGTTCGACCGCCCGGGACAGCGAAATGACCCATCGGTATTGATTTTCCGCATTGTCAAACACATACTGTACGTGCGGCAGGGAAAAATGCTGGTTTTCCGTCCGGTTTAAGGCGCTCCGGAACCATTCTTCCTGCGTCACATCCACCTCATTTTTCAGACGCACCGCCGGGACTGCCTCCAGAAGCGCCCCATCCTCCGAAAACAGGGCAATATTCTCCACATTATCCTTATTATTATCGTAGAGAAGCGTAAATTCACTTCCAAGCGACTGGCTCGACAGATCGGCATTCTTGATCGTGCCATAATAAAGCGAGTCGGACAGCTTCATGATCGTGCGGAGGTACGACTCCACAGAGCGCCCCACCTGCGCGATCAGGTTCTGGCTCTCCTCCTGTACTACTTCCGTGACCTGCCGTGACATTCTCTGGTACAGCGACAGGGAGATCAGCACGCTCGCCGCCAGCGCCGTGATCGTAAAATAGATAAAGATCATAGACCGGATGCTGGCGTCGTCAAAAAGCTTTTTCTTCCAGATCGTCCTTTTTTTACCCATTATGCCTCCCCGCTCCGGTGTGCCGTGCGGTACCGCGTCGGGGAAACACCGAATTTTTTCTTAAATACGTAACTGAAATAGTTCTGCTCCGGGTAGCCGACCTTTTCCGCGATGATATACGTCTTGTCGTCAGTTGCCATCAGAAGCTCGACCGCGCGCCCCAGCCGGACATCGGTCAGATAGGCGATGTACGCCTGTCCCGTCTCCTTCTTAAACATCGTTGAAAAATACGCCGGGCTCATATGCAGATGGCGGCAGATCTTCTCCACCGACAGCTCCGGATCTTGAAAATTGTCCTGAATGTACTGCTTCGCCTCGCGGATCACGTTTTTTGTCGTATTGCTCCGCTCTTCTTCCATTCCGGCATTCATCTTGAGCGCCACCTCGGTCAGGTACGGGCGGACATTCTCCATCTTCTGGACGCGCCCCAGAATCTCGAAATAATCATTTTCCACGCCAAACATCTCGCTGATCCGCAGATCATACTGCTGGGAGAGCTGTGTCAGCACATTGATGATCGCAAGCACATACGCCTGATACTGGCGGTAATGCACCCGCGCATCCTCCATCCGGCTCACAATCCCGTCTATCACGGAACGGATCTTTTCCTTCGGTCCAAACTTGACTGCCGCTATAAGCTCCGACTCCATCCGGCTGTCGAACCGGAGTTTTTCATGCCCGGACGGCTCCATATCGCCGATGCAGATCACACCGCCGGAACCTGTGATCGCACGGTAACCGAGTGCATTGAGTGCCGTGTGGCACGGGCGGCTTAAATCCGTCAGCGAACTGCAGCTCTCACCCACGCCGATCGTAACCGATACCTCCAGAATTTTCTTCGTCTCCTTGCAGATATCGCCCAGCAGGGCAATCAGTCCGGTCTGCGTATTGTCTTTGTCGATCGCCACCAGAAGGATCGTCTCAAAGGAAGAGTGGAACACAATAAAACGGTACTGCCCTTCCAGTTTTTCCTCAATCAGATTGCGGACGGAAATCGGAATCAGCTCCCGCTGCTGATGCAGCGAAACTGCCTTGTCCACCTTCTCATCCGGTTCCAGATGGATCGCCGCAATCACCCATTTGACCGCACCCGCAACGTCGATCGCATATTCGTTCAGTTTTTCCTCAATCTGCGCTTCCTCCATGCCGCCGTGAATCAGGTCATTCAAAAAATGTTCCCGGATCGCCGGAAGACTCTTGATATAACTTTCCCGAAGCAGGGTAACATTCCGCTTCTGCTCGATCTCCTCATCGAGATTTTTCTTGATTTTCTTTAAAATCGCCGTCAGCTCTTCGACATTGACCGGCTTTAAAATATATTCGATCACATTGAGCTTGATCGCCTTTTTGGCGTACTCAAATTCATCAAAACCAGAAAAAATCACGATCTTGATGGACGGATATCTCTGCCGTATATTCTCCGCCATCTCCAGCCCGTCCATATATGGCATCCGGATGTCTGTCAGCACAACATCCGGCTCATTCTGCTCGATCTTTTCCAGCGCTTCCTTCCCGTTCTCCGCATCCCCGATCACCTCGAATCCGGCATCCTGCCAGTCGATTTTGCGTATGATGCTTGTCCGTACTTCCTCCTCGTCATCTACCAGCATGATTTTATATGGGTTCATATGGATTCGTCCTTTCAGTTCCTGATGCAATGTTGTTGTGAGCCAGTTTGTCTTAGGACTCTGGAGCTCTGCTACGGTATCCCCATTCCAGCTTTCCCTGACACCTCATGAGGAAGTGGCTGGGCAGGCTGGAATGAGGGGAATTTCTTTCTTTACATTATACCACATCTTTCTTTATTTGTGAGTTTGTGATTTTTCACTGGCAGGTTCCAATTTCTGTAAAGGCGTGCTTCGTCCCCGGGTGCGGGAACCCGGTTCCACACAGCGTCTGCATCCAGTCCGCCGTCCGCGGCAGGCGAGACAGTCTTCATCTATTTCATAAACGGCATTTCCATCAATGATCAGCCGGGTGTTCATAGCTCTGAATCCTTTTCTTTCTTATTTTTTATAATATACTATATGTGGTTTTTCCTGTCCCGGAGCTTTTTTTCTTTAAACATTCCCGTTCTTTTTCGATTCCAAAAGTGCCTACCCGTGAACCAAAACGTCTTTTTTTCCTCTCATCTGCATATATTGAGACAAAGATTTGGGAGGTTTTTTTCGTGAACCAAGATGTTTCTCTCAAAATGACCGAGTTAGACCGCTTGACCTCACTCCCACATATGCAGCTTGTCAAGGCGGCGCTTCCCTATATTCACATCCCGGAACAGCGTTTTTTCTCCCTGTTTGTGAAATTCCGCGAACTAGAAAAGACGATGCAGCTATTTGCTGATCCGGCCGACGGTGAGATCGGAATCTGCTCGGTGGGCGAACGCGACAAGGATTCGCCGGTTGATATGCTGAAAGCGATCAAGCCGTATGGCACAGAGGAAGAGCAAAGTTCGATCGATCTGGTCTTAAATTTTATCGAAGGTTCCCGCCTCTATGAATCCTACTGGCAAAATATGCCGCAGACAGCATCCTTTCCGACTTCGCAAGATATCCAGAATGATTCACCCAATTCTGATGCAGTTCCGGCATCTGTCCTTTACCCGCAAGCCGAATATTCCCGCAGACAGAAAAAAACCACAGACCGTGCATCTGGCACATCCACTTCAAACAGACAGGAGGCACACACTATGGAATTTCAAAACTGGAAACAGGATCCGAGACTCCGCTCCATGGATCCAGACAAAATAAAACAGATGGAACAGTTAGCCGATCAGGCAAGAAACACGCCGCAAGACAAGCTTCTGCCGCTTCTCATGAGTCTCCGGGGCAGCAACGGTTCCCCGCAATTCTCAACCTCAGAAATGGACACTCTTTTTTCGATCCTGACAGACCAAATGCCCCCAGCGCAGAAACGGCAGGCGGAAATGCTGCGGATGCTGAGCCGGCAGATGGGCGGGGCAAATAAATCATAAAACCAGAGTTGCCATTGCTATTTTTTTCCAAATCATGCTACAATTCATTTCGATAATGGGGAGCTTGTGATGCAGGCTGAGAGGGAACCAAAAGTTTCGACCCAAAACCTGATTTGGATAATGCCAACGTAGGGACAAATATTTTGAGACACCTGAGCGCCGGATATTGTCCGGCGTTTTTGGGTTTCATTAGGAAATTATGTCCTATGAAACAAAAAAACTCATCTGGGGGTTCCTATCTGCTTCCAGATAAAAATCCCCAAATGAGATCTGACTCTCACAGCCTATCTAATTAGTAATTTGCTAAATCGCTCTCATCCTGCACCACCACAATCTTCGTCCCGGTATCCACCTGGCACACAACCTGTTTCATATCTTCCTCCGGAATACTGATGCATCCGGAAGTTCCCGTATTATTCCAGCTCTTCGGGCAATGCAGAAAGATCGCCGATCCCTTTCCCGGTGTACACTCCGGATTATAATCCAGTACCAGGCCATAATTATACTGCGGCGCCTGCGCCATCAGATCCTCCGCCGAATTCCAGTCCTTCTGTACCTGCTTCGTATTTGCCAGCTTGTTATAATACTGGCTGTTTCCGTCATCCACATAATAATCGCCGTCCACGATCTGGTGATACGGCAGAATCGTTCCCGGATTTGCCTTCAGGCCAAATGCCATCGTAAAGCGGTACACACCCGCCGGCGTCTTCTTATCGCCCTCCTGCTTCTGCATCGTGATACCGTTCATGCCGCTGACCGCTTCTTTCGACATCACCTGCACCAGTTTTCCATCTGCATCGCGTTTATACCAGTCCAGACGGCTCTTCGCCGGATCCTGGCGGTTGCCAATCACCACAATCAGCTGCGTTGCATCCTTCGCCGCCTCCAGTGTATTTACATCCCCGTTGTAGCTTGCCGTAAGCGCCGGTCCTGTCGCTTTCTCCGCCGCCATCGCAGCCGCCGGAGCTGCCGCACTCATCAACATGCCTGCTGCCAATACTACCATTGCTTTCCGCTTCATTCTCAATTTCATCTTATTTATCTCCTATTATTTTATGTATCTGAATTTCACTCAAAAATCGGCTGCTTTTATCTTTCGCACACCTTTTTCCACACACTCTGTCAGTTCCTGCCACTTTCCAGTCCAGCCGCCTGCAGCATCGCCTTTCCAAAAATATGATGAAACAGCGCAATCACGCGCCCCACCAGCATGACAGCACAGACCGTTCCAATGCCGATTCCCACCGGTTTTCCCGCAAACAAAAGTCCCATGAGCAGTGACAAAACGATACAGGTTGCATCGACACAGTTCTTCATCAGACCTGTGTCGATTCCAAAGGTGTCCGCCAGCACCTGCACCAGACCATCACCCGGATTTGGCACCAGCCGCATTGACAGGGACATCGCTGCGCCGACGCCTGTAAAAGTCAGGGCAAGCACCAGCACGCCCATGCGTCCTAAAAGTCCAGAAGCCGCCGGTCCACATTCTTCCAGCGGCGGTATGCACGCTGAAAATACATTCAGAAATCTTGTAAATGCAATACTCAATGGAAACTGCAGAGCATCTTTCATAAGCAAGCTGCGTCCTGCTTCTCCTTTCTCCCGCAGATGAATCGCCGCCTGAATCAAGACAAAGATACCATACAGGACAAAGGTCATATCACCAAAATTCCGGTTCCAGATCACGGACGCTGCATACGAAAGTGAAATAATCGGCGACACTCCGAGTCCTGCTTTGGTATTGAGTGTAAGCCCCATCGCCAGAATCAGAAGCCCCATCAGATAGAAGCTCCACCGTGCTACCCCGCTTCCCGTCGGTTTCTCCGTCATTTCCATGTTGTGATTCAAGATTTCCTCATCCCTTTTTCTTAATATTCGTTAAATCGTAACTGTTCAGTCCCCTCACAGTCACGCGCAAAAATCCATTAAAAATTGCCTATGGCAATGGGATTTTTGCCTGCTGACCCATGTTTTCGTACGGTCAGCGCAGTAAATGCGCAGACCTACTGAACAGTTACATTAAATCTATTCTATTATAGATCCTCCTCTTTCCACTTGACAAGCGCTTTCCGTTCTCTTTACTTTTTCCATCCTCTATGCTACACTAAACTCATGATTTTAGCTGTATCAAAGGAGTTTTATACATATGAAAAAAGATATGACCGAAGGGCGGGAATGGTCCTCCATCCTGCTCTTTTCCCTGCCTATCATGGGGGCAAACCTGCTGCAGGTTTTGTACAACCTCGCTGACAGCGTGATCGTCGGAAACCTCATCAGCGCAACCGCCCTTGGAGCCGTCGGACTAACCAGCTCCATGATCTGGCTTCTGACCGCCATCTGCACCTCCATCGGTGCCGGTGTCAACATCGCAGTTGCCCAGTATTTCGGTGCCAAAAAAGAGACAGACATACAGGAATCCATCTCCGTCTCCTATCTGATTGCCATAATCGCAAGTATATTTTTAACCGCCGCCTGCTTTCTGGCAGCCCGTCCAGTTATTTTCGGTTTTTTGCAGGCACCGGAGGAAATGCGTTTCGACAGTATGGCATACTTTCTGATCTACAGCGGTGGAATTATTTTCCAGCTGCTCTACAATGTTACCTATGGCATCCTGCGGGCACACGGTGATTCGCGCGGCGCACTCATTTTCCTGATGATCTCCGCCGCCCTGAACATCGTGCTGGACTGTGTGTTTATCTCCATCTTTCATATGGGTGTCTCCGGCGCGGCTGCCGCGACCGTGATCGCACAGGCAGGTTCCGCCATCGCCAGTTTCCTGTATCTGCGGCACATTTTCCCGGATCTGCTGCCGAAACGGCGTTATCTCTACGCCTGGAAGGGACAGGGGGCGCTGCTGATGCGCCTGAGTATTCCGATCATGCTGCAGACGGGCGTCAATTCAATCGGCTTCCTCATCCTGCAGCGTCTCATCAACTCCTTCGGCGCTCCCAGCATCGAGGGCTACGCTGCCATGCTGAAGGTCGAACAGCTCGCGCACATCCCGTCCCAGAGCTTTAACGTCGCCATTTCCAGCTTCGCCGGACAGAATATCGGCGCTGAAAAACTGGACCGTGCCCGCCGCGGCTACCGCACCACCATCCTGATGGGCGTCCTGATCAGTATCTCCATCAGTATCGTAGTTCTGCTTTTTGACCGGCCGCTTCTCCAGATCTTCAACATCACCGGAGAGTCCCTGCGGCGCGCAAAGGAACATCTCGACATCCTGATGTTCTTCATCTGGACCAGCACGATCACCAACATCACCTGCGGTTTTCTGCAGGGTGCAGGCGATGTCAAGATCCCGGCAGCTTCCGGCTTCATCAACCTGGGCATCCGCCTCGCGCTCTCCTTCCTGCTGGCGCTCACCCCGGTTGGCTTCCGCTGCTACTATGTGAGCATGCCGCCCGCATGGCTGATCGCCTGCTTCGTAGTTGTGATGCGCTACCGGAGTGGAAAATGGAGGGAGTTTCGGATTGTAAAAGAGTAAAGAAAAGGGATGGAAGAATTCACTTTGGAGGGTGATTTCTTCCATCCTTATTTCGTTTAGAGCTCTTTTTCGCGTTTTACCCTCTCCTAAAATTTTAGCACACTACTATCTATAAAACACAAACTCCATTTTTACCATGCACATTCCACTCCACGCGCACACCGCTGCTGCCAGTGCCCGGTATGTAAACACGATATGGATATAAGAATGATTCACAAACACACTATACCAGGCAAACGGAATCAGGCAAATCATAAGATATGGCAACATACATAGGAAGAGCTCCCGCCAGCCACTCCGAACATGCAGGCTTTGTCTATTTCTCCACAGCATAAAAATCGTCAACAGAAGAAAGACAACCGCCGCTAATACCAGAACACCTATAAATCCGGCACCTATATTCCGCATAAATACCATCACTCTGGAAAAATGATTTTCTCCATAGCTGCTGGAAACGCGGACCTGTGCCTGCGAAACGGCATCTGCCAAAACATTCTGACGTAAAATAATCGAAGAAATCAGCCATTTTCCTGCCCACATGCCAAAATAGCCAAATCCCCAAACGACTGAACCAGCCACAATCTGCCGAATCTTCTCTGCAGGCGCCGTTTTTTCCTGAATCATCATAAAAACAGTCAGTAATACCCCTAATGAAGCGACCGGATATGTAAGCAAATCCGCGTATGCAATCACAATCCCATTCATCAAAAACAGATAAAGAAAATGTCCCTCCCTGCACATCCATTTCTGAAAATAAATACACACAATAACCGACAGCATCGTCGGGTAAAATACCGTCGAAAGCTGCAGCGAATGAATAATCGCTAATGGACGCAAAAATAAAATCGTAATCCCCAACGGCAGGAACAACTGATATTGTTTTCTTTTTATTATAACCAACACCAGTAATAATATTGTAACCGCAAAAAAGACTGTATTAATTGACCGTATACCCAAATAATCGGTTACCATCAAAAGCGGCCTAAGCGCCACCAGATAGCCATGCCAATAACGCGGGTACGCAATACTGCCAACGTCCTCCTCCGCCTTCACGTATGCATCTAACGAAGTAATCGGATCTCCATTCTGATAATCTGGTCGGTAGGCTGCAGCCGCGCGGTTCAACGCACTGGCATCTTCTTTCTGATAACAGGCATTTCCAATCATAAGCGCATCCGTCCAGTTATCCAGCTGATCCGCATATGTATAACCAACCGCCGCACCTATCCCTTCATAAGAAAATGTTTCCGCCGATCGGGCTGCATGCGTCTGGGTCAAACGATCCGGCAGCAAAAATACGCACCATAGTAAAAATATGCCTGCAAACAGACTTGCAAGCAGCATCAAACATAATTTTGCACTTATCTTTAGAAATTTCATACTCTCTCCCAACTATTGACATAGCATCAAAAAAGAAGCCCACCTACAAATCGTATACGATTATAGTAAGCGGGCTGATCAACATTATGCTTCTTTCAGTTTCTCAACCACTACTTTACATCTCTTTTTGTAAAAAGCGATGCCATAAAGCATTATATTATGGCGACCATCATTTTTCAGATACTCAGAATACCTTCGATCTCTGATTTGCTTGAGCGCTCTTTCACAGGCTTTATCTAATCCTGACACTCCTTTCCGATGCTGTTCCTCAAGCATGAGGATACGCCCACCTATTGTACTTTGATTTTAGCATCGAATAGGTCAAATGTAAACGCTCCATATGTATAACCAACCGCCGCACCTATTCCTTAAACTTTTCCAAAATATTCCTAACTTCTTCCACATCTATCTTCATCTGTTCTGCAATCTGGTTTTCTGTATATTTATCTCGATATAATCTATAAATTTCAAACACCCGTTCTTCACCCTGTTTCTGCCCTTCCTTCAATCCATCCTTCTTACCTTCCGCATACTCTGCCTTCCGAATCAATTCCTTTTCCCGTTTCTCATCATATTCGAAAATACACACCTCTATCGCCTCCGTTCGATTCTTTCTCAGGAAATCAGCCCGTATATTTTCCTCAATACATTCCGTCACAGCCTGCTCTGCTGCCCGGTTTATGTTCTTATACTCTGCTGCATATTTACGAATCTTGTCAACCAAAAGCATATACTCTTTCAACAGGCAGCAAGTTTCCAGAATCCTCTGTTTTTTATCCAGATTAATATTCAATACCTTCACTATCAATTCCAGCTCCGGTTCATCCGCCTTCTGGCAGAATGAATGTGACAGTTTCAGAACACTTTCCGCTTCCCGCTCCTCTTCTCCATTGTAAAATACAACAAAGTGTGGGGTCGGCAATTCTACCAGCGTTGACGCATACAGCGTTTGATTCCGAATGAGCATCTGGTATTCTTTCGTCACATAAATCAGAAAACGCAGCGGCATATTCGGATTCCAGGTTGACTGATGTTCATACAAATTCAACTGCATATCCAGCAAAAATGCCTGGTCATTTTTCATATTCATATAAACTGCATTTTCCAGCGTCACGATCTCCAACTCTTTTGCATCCGTATAATGTGAATGATTTACCGCATTATACAGACTCAACAGGTTCTCCCTTGTACTGAAAATCATCCGAAACAACGTATCCTTGTGATCCCGCCTTACTTTTACAGAATTCCTATTTCTCATTCATTCTCCCTTCTGACAGGAGAATTTCATTTCTTCATCATCCATCGAAAATCTCCTGCTCTTTAATTGTTGTCAACTTGGGTAAGCATAAGATTTTCTTAGATTAATTTAGAACATTAGATACATTTGAATAGTTGATAAAGAAAAATATATGCTTGATAGGATAAATGTATCATATTCCCAAAAAGGATGCAAGAGAAATCCTCAATCATACATTAAAATTTGCAAATATTCATTTAGCAGATCAGGAGTACTCCTCTCTCGAAAAGCACCCCTGATCCATTTTTACTCATATTCCGTATTTTTCTTCTTCCCGGAGATCCCTGCCATCACAATAATAAACCAGAAAAATGGCTGTCTGCAGTTCATCAACGTAAAACTTTCCGCCAACAGTGCCAGCACTGCCGCCCGCTGTGCCCGGTCGCAGCGAATCACATTTCTTCCAATCCAGTACACCAAAAAGGTAGTTGGAATCAATCCATACGAAAACCAGACATCAAAAAAACTGGAATGAATCTCGTTGACATGAAACACATCAAAAACACCCGGACTCAAAAGTGCCTCAAATCCATCATATGGAATAAACCGCTCAAAAAATCCCTCTCCGGCTCCGTATAACAGATACTGCGGTTCTAACACCAGTCGTTCTGCGCTTCGATCATAAAGTAAATCATAGATATTTCCATTCGCCAGCTTCCATATCTTCTGTTGAATCCGCGAAAGAAGTGTATAATCCGTCTGGGAAACATCAAAATCCGCTCCCGGCAAAATCAAATACACGCCGACTGCCAGCAGCACCAAAAATGCGGCACCGCCAAACCACCAAACTTTCTTTTGCTTCGAATGACAACATTTATCCCAGAAAAACTGCCATGCAAGCACAGCAAAAAATACCAGTAAACCTACAGACATCCCGGTCGATTTTGCTTTTACAATCAAAAACACACCTACCAGAAACATTCCCCAGAAGCCAATACGCGCTTTCGCCGTATAAACTGCTTTTCTACGATATTCCATAAAAAGCACCAGAATCATCGTAAAAATAAAAAACGCAAACTGGTTCGGATCGTTGAATGTTCCCATAAACCGTGCGCCACCCCAGGTCTCATGGAAATAGCGCCCTCTTCCGGAAATCAGAACGATTACCTGAAAGAGCAGATTCAAACGGCATACCCAGCAGAGCCCTGCCATAAAATACTCCGAATAAAGCGTCCGAAATGTCCAGATCAGGAATGCTGAGTAGAGCCAGTACAGCGTATGCAGCGGCAGATTCCATTTCAATGTCTGGATAAAATAAATCCCATTAATAATCGTTACGAATATCAGGAATACAATCCAGGGTGAATCCTCCTGGTACCAAACTTTTTTTCCGTCCTTCCAGGCAGTGTATAAAGTAAGAATTCCCGCAGCAGCGAAGAAGAGGTCGGCGATGCCGATGCTGCCGCTGGGGAAAATGTAGAATTGTTTTGTAATAAATGCAATATAAAATATCACATTCAAAAATTTTTTTTTATTTTTCATGCTTCGTTCTCATATTGCTCTTTAGTATCCATTGCTTCAAAACACAGTCCCATATCATCAATAAGAATATCCATAAACAATTCATTTTGTGATAAAAGCATATTATTTTTTCTAATTTTAAGAAATTCAGCATTTTAAATTTTTCGTTATTTTTTATCATCCGAAAAATCTTCTATTCAATCAATTTTCAAATATAACCTATAAAGTCCATTCTTCAATATTATGTTCTGATTGTTTCCAAGGTCTTGAATTTCTTTTATGTACAGCGCAATAATCACAAAATGAAGTCCTATGCGTACAAAACTCTGCTATTTCTTCAAACGATTGCGCTTGATAAATATCAATATAAGAATCCTCTTTTACTTCTAATTTTTCATTAAAATACTCATTAAAATAATGAGCATAAGGTATCATAGGACATGTGTATATTTTTCCATCTCTTAACACAATACTCTCATTAAATTGATAACAACTAATCCATCTAAATTTTTCCTGTTTTCCATTTAAATCAAATGGATGCTTTACAGAATGTTTCACCCCTCTATATCCCAAAGCACCTATCTCTGAAAACACCCAAAGTCTAGCTCCTTTTTTGAATTCAGGTGGATCAAAAGTAACAGGTACTCCATAGCTTTTTGCAACATCTACAATTTTCTCCATTGCAAGAGGAATCGGATACTGTGTCATGCGGATTTCAATTTCATATTTAAGAACAGCATTCCAAATATTTTTCTCTCCTTGATAACCTCCCCACTTTGGTAAAAGCACTCCATCGGTAAACAAACAAATATGGGAATCTGGAAAACATTCTCGTGTTACCTTCATATAATCAATAACCCGATCATTTAATAAAGGTTCCCCTCCCTGCAATTTCATTAATCCAATTTTCCCATCTGTCAAATATGCCAATCTTTTAATATCTTTCACATACTGATCAAAATCCAAGAATGTTTTTGATGCTATTGGAGAGAAATGATCACAACATTGACAATTCAAATTACAATGATCTGCTAAATTTACCTCCAAGTAAAAATCCTTAATAGATCTAGGCCTCATTTTTTCTCTATTGTTCTTTTATTCCAGTCACTTACTATATAAACATTTGATATCCCTATCATTTTTAACATTTCTATAATCTGGTTACGTTCATCATCCAAGCATGGTAAAATAACTCCTGCTTTTCTTTTTTTCAGATAAGATAGTTTATTCAATTTTGCAAGTGTTTCAATCGGAAATGGTTCATTATATCTGTCACAATCTCTTACGATAGGCATAACAAATCCTGTTATTTTAATTTCAGCCATAAAAAGATATTTAGATATTAACATAGATTGCATAGTATGCCCCCAAATATAAATATCTTCACACCTATCGCAAAATCCTTTCATTTCTTCTAATTCAATCATTTTCGGATTATCTTCCACCATTTCTTTTTACCTCCATTTTATATTTTCTTGCATTTACAAAAGAATGTATTATACATTCTTGTAATGTTTTCATATCTTCATATCCCCAACATATTTCTTTGATATTTTTTCCTATATTCATTTTATAAAAAGAGCAAAATTCATATACATTTGAATTGAAAATAGGATAATCTGGATTAATAACATATTTAAATGCTTCAGAATTACATATCAGATCACAAAATCCACTTCTTAGTCCCAAAAAATATCCTGCATAATCTAACACTGCCTCTGCTTTTTCCAATGGGAATGGAAAACTTTTTGCACCTTTTATAGGTTTTTCCCTTCCGGCACAGTTTGTACAAACAGTAAAACCCTTTTTTATTAATTCAACAACTATTTGCTCCCAAAACAATGGTTCATATCCTATAATTGTATTGGCATATGGCGATATAATCACTGTGTTTCCTTCTTCCAATTCAAATTTATCAAACAATTCCTTTACTTGTTCTATTCCGATTTTCAAATCCGGATAAATAACAGCTGGTTTTTTTAAAGAGAACATAGTATAACTATATGCTTCTAACATATTTAATTTTTTTCCATACAGATAATGAGAATAAAAATCTGTATATACATGTGTAGGAAATGGTGTCATAGGATGTATATTAAGTTTCTCTTCCGCAACATTTGCCAAATATGTCAAGTTTTTCGATTCTGTTTTCGTTAATTTTATTACTGTTACTAATTCTGACATATCAAACAGTTTAGTAACGCGTTCGCTAACACCACCTATTACCGTTAATATCATTCCTCGTGGAGCTATTTGAGAAATGTTGGCTTTTAAAAGCAAGCAAAATACATATACATCTCCCATTCCTGAATAATCATACACATATATAGGTTTGTTTAATTTGTTATATTTCTTGTATATATCAATATAAACCTTATATCCACTTATTAAATCAAGTAAACTCTTTGTATATGTTTTTAAAGCCTGTATTTTCCCCAATAATTTTTTTTGGATTTTTTCTATTTCTTTTTTTGTTATATATTTTTTTGAGTAAATATTGACTCTTTCATTAAAATCAACAAACAGATTTTTACCACAAAAAAAACCAGCCTCATTCAATTCATCTTTGTAAAATAAATAAGTTTGCTGATCAACTAATATACAAGGATTTGAATTATCTTCAAAAAACTCTTTTATGCTTTTTACAGGTATTCCAGAATATTCTTTTCCTTTTTCATTATCAAAAACAGTTATAATGGCCTTGGGAAAAATTCCATTATTTTGAAATATTTTAGCTGCTTCATAATATTCCCCATACAGGCAACAAAGTCCCACTTGATTTTGGCTCAAATTATATTCATCAATCAATCCTTCAACTTTTGTTTTAAGATCCATCTTTTTTCATCCTCAGATCATTTTTAGCCACAAATTCATAAAACTCTTTATCACTTCCGATTTCTTTAGGAAGTTTCGGTCGTGTTATTTTATTGAATTTTTTAATTTTCATATCAAAGATTCCATTCGCCACTAATTCCTCAATAGATATCTTTGAAGCCAATAGTGCTTCACATCCCCTTCTTCCTGGTATATCTTTATACATTCCTATTAACAATCTGTCTGTATAGGGATAAATGGAGTAATATTTAATAATATTATCCAACTCTTCACATTTCAAAAATTCCACATATGTAACTCTACGTGAGATTTTTTTTGCATATTTCAAAACATCTGGATCATCTGTAAGAACTAGGAACCTTTCATTCCTCCGTATTACTGGAATATTATGATTTTCCAATTTATTTTTTCTCAACTCTAACCATTCGATAAACTTATTGAGATATAAAAGCGTATAATATGAACACTGCTGCTCTTCTTTACTGACTAAAATAACAAAATCTTTTTCCAGATTAATATTATTATAAGCTATTATTTTTTTCCATAATGCTCTTCCCTTAACAGCCTGCCCTAGTACGTTAAATAGAATATTTTTCATAACTCCTTTATACATTTACAATTTATCGTCAAACTCAACACTCAACTCATTCTTCGCATCTCTCTCCATACAAACCGCATAAGCCATTTTCAATCCAGAAGGTTTATTATCATTGACTAAAATGCGCTCTCCATACGGAGCCTCATAAACAATCGTATTATATCTAATGCCATTTTTATTTAAAAATTCTTCTGTTATGTTTGCATACTGCTTTTTTCTGGATGTCAAAAAAACGATCATATCATCCTGTGGAATGGAGCAAAGAAATTCCTTTGCCCCATCCAAAAAAACGTCTTCTCCGTACATTTTATATCCATTATGTACAACTATCGTCCCATCCAGATCCAGTACCCAAGTATGCGGCAAACCTGATAAGACTAATTTCATATTTTTTCTCCTCTTAATTTTGCACCAATTCCGCCGCCCGGATGATTTACCTTAAAATCATCTAAGGTCACACCTCTTTTTTTAGCAATCTGCATTGCCAATCCCTGAAGCAGGATCAGATATACTGTTGTCGAATTATTCGGCACGATATCCCACTCGTCTCCCTCGTTCTTTAAATCTAAGATAATATGTTCCTTCAAGATCGGAATCAGTTTTGACTCTTTACTAAAACTTAAAAGCCATGTTTCCGTTCCTCTCTCAAGTAAATAACTCGCTAACATAACCGACTCAACTGTATTACCGCTCTTAGAAAGCAATAAAACAATGTCATTCTTTCCAACCATTCCTAAATCTCCATGAACAGCTGTATTCGTATGTAAAAAACGCGCGTCCATTCCAAGCGAATTCATTGTTCCAACGAACTTTTCACAAATCGGAACATTCTTTCCCAATCCGCTTGCAACGATTTTTCCGCCATTATCAATACATTTGATGCAATGGTCGATCAAACGTTCAAACTGCTTTACATCCAGTGAATTTAAAGATTCTTCACAGGTATTCATAATATCATTAAAGTATGTTAACATTTTCTTTTCCTCTCTTTATAAAATTTCTTCTAATAAATAGGTTCCCTGATAAAAAGCTCCACATATAGAATCAAAATCTTCCCACGCATAGGTTGTTAATGAAAGCCAAATCAAAGCATGTAAAAATTTAATTTTAGCTGGTTCAACATCTGGAAGTTTTTCCAAATAATATTCAGCCACTTCTTTCCATCCATTGGTTTCTATTTTCAGCTCAACTTCTTCCTGTTTGATATCTAATTTAAAGCTTTTGTTATTAAACTGGTCATAATCTCCATCGATTGAATAGTAAGCCTTCGCCCAGTCATATTTTTCATCTCCATACAATTCCTTAAAACCAAAATAACCTCTCGGATCCAAGAATATAATATTGAGCGATTTGTCTACCATTGTATTAGAGAAAGTGCAATCACCGTGAATTAATGCAAATTCTGTTTCATTACACAACTCATTCTCAACCTTGTTTCTTATTTCTGCTTTATAAAAATAAGGATTTCTACAATTTCTTCCGTTAATCCGAATATATTCTCTATCTGCAAATGGTATTAAATCGCGAACACTTTCCAGCCGGTTCATCGTTTTATGATAATATGCTTCCACCATGCTGAATGCATCTGCCGGTACTTTTTTTAAAGCATGCAGCTTATCCAGAGAATCTATCAAGTTATCAATTACCTTCTTTTTTTCTTCCAACGTCAGATCTGTTTGATAAATGTTTTTTCCATCAATCTTTTCCATCATTAACGGATTCAGTTCATATAGCGTAGGAATTTGTTTGAATTTATATTTACTTACCTCCTGATACCAGTTTCTTTCACGTACTGCCAGCTTTTCTCCCTGCTCATCAACAGGACGCTTTATCAGAATATTTCCCTTTTCTTCCATCGAATTAAATGGACGGCATCGATACTGCATCTGTGATGTTTCCTCGAGTGCCAGCAATGTCCCCACTTCTCTTGTTCCAGTTAATGGAAACTCGTCAAATTTAACGTGAGCATTTCCTAACCAGCGAACAAATTCTCCCTCTACTGGAACTTCCTGTAAAAGTTTTTTATTTTCAAAAACGAACATTCCTGCTACGCCATGTTCTTTTGATGGATTCTCGCGAAAGTTTCCCTGCTCATAAGACCATCGGCACTCAAAATCCTTTGAAATTCCGATATAATTTCCATCCAGGCACTGGTCAATATCAATATTTTCACCTAAAATCAAATCCGACCAGATCAACATAAATGATTTCTCATCCGGTATGTATTGTAATGCTGTTTCTATTCCTGCACATGTTCCGGTTTTATCAGCCTTTACCGTAATATATTTCACTTTGCAAAAAGCCTCTAAATACTCCTCTAAAATTTCATGCTTATAATCACCAATAATAATGAAATGTTTATCCGGATATTTCCTAAACAGATGAAAAATAATCGGTAAATTATTTACTGGTACAATTCCTTTTGGTTTGTTCTTCGTTAAATGTTTTAAACGAGTTCCCTTTCCTCCTGCTTGGATAACAATATAATCTACAGCCATTCTTCTCCTCCTATAAAACTTTTTATTTTATCCATCGTTTTTTGTTCATCTTCCTTTTCAAAAACTTGTAATACATCTGCTTTTGTGTTTGGAAGTGAATATAAATTGAACAAAGAAAAATATTCTTCATCTGGATAGATTGCTATAATTTTTCCTGGTACATATGAAAGTAAATCAAATAATCCGCTCCTTATACCAATCACAATCCCACCATTGAATGCAAATTCGCATACTTCTATTAATGACAATGTTTTCTTTTTTGTTCCTTCAATTACTTTATCTTCGGGGAACGGTGTATTGGTATAAATACGATAATTGTCCTTTTTTAACTCATTTGTGATTTTCCGGACAAATGTATGATTATTTCTTAAAAACTGTGCATCAGGACATAATAAAATTGTTTTTTCATATTTTTTCCTAGAATATAACCTTAATTTTGGAGGAATAAATTCACACTCTTTATCCAAACAAAGGCTTCCATATTTAATGCAATCATGAAGCGATACATTTGGAAATCTTTTTATATATTCAAAATATTCGAGTACAAACGCATTTCCTGGATTCAAAAGGGTAATATTAGGCATCTTTCGAAGAGCTCGACAGCCAAATCTTGTTGAGCCTACTTTTAAAATCTCATATAATTCTTCTGAAGTTAACGTCATGTATTCATCATAAAAATGGACATAACACTTTAACAATGAAAGCATCTTTTGTGTTGTACATATTGTGATATGTTTTATATGATTTCGTTCTCTGTATGCTTTCATATATCCCATGGTAATTAAGAAATCTCCAATATGATCACAAATAACCATATAATGTGTATCTTTATTATTTAATTTCTTTTGGCACTTTAAAATTCCTTTTGGAATTTCATATAACGAATAGCGTGCATTAGAATAAGCAACCTTTATCGCAGCCTTTATCAAATGTGCTTTAATCATGGACACATTCTCCCATATAAGCATTTGCTACTGTTTCAACATCTCCAGCCATCCTTACTATGCCTTTATCCAACCATAAAGCATGATCACATACCTGCCGAACTGACTCAATCGAATGGGATACATATAAAAGTGTTGTTCCATCCTTTCTCATCTGATTCATTCGTTTTTCACATTTTTGTTGAAATGCATAGTCTCCAACAGACAATACCTCATCACAAATTAAAATATCCGGTCTTACGACTGTCGCAATCGCAAATCCAAGTCTGGCAGCCATACCCGATGAATAATTTTTTATAGGCATCTCCAAAAAATCTTTCAGCTCGGCAAATTCGACTATTTCCTCAAAATGCTCCTTCATGAATTTTTTATCATATCCTAAAACAGCGCCATTCAAAAAAATATTTTCGCTTGCTGTCAAGTCTCCATCAAATCCTGCCCCTAATTCAATCATCGGAGCTATTTTCCCCTTAACCTCGACTTTTCCTTTATATGGTTTCAATATTCCACATATTAGTTTCAAAAGCGTAGACTTACCCGAACCATTGGTTCCAATAATTCCCCAAGCCTCTCCTTTTTTCACCGAAAAGCTAACATCTTTTAATGCAAGAAACTCTTTAAACATTAACTCTCTTTTTATCAGCTTTATAAAATACTCTTTTAAATTATCAATACGCTCTGATGCAATATTAAATCGAACTACCGCATGGTCTACTCTTACTGCATATGACTCCTGCTCTGTCACAATCATTCCTCCAGATCTAAATATATAAAATAAAACGATCCTGATTTTTCATAAAACACAAAGTTCCAATTATTAAGATCGATAAACTAATCGTGCATCCGCCAATTACCATACTCATCTCTGGCATGGTTTGATTTAAAACTATTTCTCTAAACTGTGTAATATACAAATATAATGGATTAAATGTCTTAATTCCCCATGCAAGCTCCTTCGGAAGCTGATTTATTGGATAGAAAATCGGCGTCAAATACATCCATGCAGTTACAAATGCTGCATATATATATTGGATATCTCTAAAGAACACCGTTGCCTGTGACAGAAACATTCCCATTCCAATGCAGAAAACATATAACTGTACGATGATAAATGGGATGAATAACATACACCCATTAAATTTCACTTTACATACAACAAATACAATTAACATTGCTCCTAAAGAAAATATTGTATTCACGCAGGCACTTGTAACCTTCGATAATGTAAATATATACTTCGGTACATATGTTTTCTTTAACAGTGATGCATTTCCTGTAATCGACCACATTGCCTGATTGGTTGACTCTGAAACAAAATTAAATAATGTTTGTCCGATTATTAAATACACGGGATAATTATCGATATCAAATCGAAACATATTTGAAAAGACTGCAACCATGATAATCATAATCATTAATGGGTTTAAAACACTCCAAAAATATCCCAGAAAGCTTCTTCTATATTTCAACTTAATATCTCGTTCTACTAATTGCTGTAATAAATGTTTATATTGTATAAAACCATTTATTTGTTTTTTTAATCTTTGCATATTCTCACTTTTCCCAGAAAAAAATTCCTTTCTATTTATTTAGATAATGATTCCATGCATTTATCTGCGTGAATTTTGAAATTTTATTTCTATAATTCAAAGCCACACTAAAATACTGTTTCTTAATTAGCTTATATAAGCAGACATATTCCTTTGCAGCTTTTCCCAAATATAAATATTTTCTCTTAGCAACTTTCCCTTTTCCAGAAAACGCCTCAAACAAAACTATTTTCTTTCTTCGAAATGCCTTAAATGGCGCATCTACAGGTGATAATGCTATCACTTCCTTTTGTGACGGGAGCAGCCATCCATTAAATGTTATCTTCTTTATGAACTGTGCTTTTCTTCTTTCTGGGCTAAAGTAGTGTTGTATTGTTTGAACTCCATAAGAATCTCTATATGCTTCCATATAATCTTTTATTTGCACAAATTCATTACTTGTTAATTCACTTTTTAGTTCTTCCCACGGCACCATCTTTATCTGCTGCCTCAGCCAATCATTCAGCTTTTCAGAATCCACCCGATACAGCCATTCTGGTCCCTTACAAAAATCTCTCACTGCCTGATATACAAACCGCATTTCTTCATAGCGGAACTCAATCACTGCGGCTGTGAGCCTCTTCCACCCCCACTTCACAATCTCCCACCGACTTTTCTCCGGCTGGGTCAAAGCAGTCGTGATAAGAGTATTCCGCACATCGTAGTAAGTATTTACACCTGGGAATGTCAGTTCAAATCCCTTATGCCACACACCAAATCCATTTAAAAATACGATTCCCGCCTTTTGGTTTCGAATGCCAAATTCGATATCATCATGATGAAGAAACAGTGGAATCGGCAGGTTATCCGGACGCACGATGTTCAGACTCATGCAGCAGCACCACCAGCCGGAATATGGTGTGTGCTCATGGACTGCCTCACACATATACGGATCCGTACAGGTCTTAGTTTCCCGCAGATCTGCCAACGGGAAATCGTTCTGGACTGCAAAGTCCCTGAACCACTCTCCGGCTGCCTGCTGGATATATGGGAAATCTTCCCGCCAGAGGCTGCCGCCCAGCGTGATATCCTCCCACTCATCCTTCCGCATCCCCAAAAATCCATATGCCCGCACAAAAAGCTCCGGATCAATGACGGCATCGTCGTCCATCATCTGCACATGCGTCAGTTCCAGGTGTTCTTTCTCCTCGATCGCTTCGATCATGCCTCTCGTAAATCCACCGGCTCCGCCGACGTTCCGGTTTGGAATGATCCGGATGACGTCTGGATATTCTTTGACAAGGCGGCTGATCTCTTCATGCTCTGAAAGAGTTCTTCCGTTATCAATCAGCCAGTAACAGAGCTTCAACGACTTATTTTCCGTCTGCTCCAGAAAACGGAGGACACTCTTTAAATTCCGCAGAACGTATGGTTCCCGTTTAAATGTACAGACAACCGCAGCGATCCGAACCGGCTTTTCTTTCTGACACTCAGCTTCATACCATCCTGTCAGATTTGGTATGTCATTAATGGTATATTCCGCAGGCTTTACAGAAAACCAGAACACACCCGTTTTGGTATCTTGATATGGAAAATTCAGTTCCAGCGTCTGTGGTTCTCCGCTCAGCTCCATTTCCCCAATCACAGTCTCATTCCACATCAGCCGGATCATCTGGCAGTCTTTTATTTCCAAGTGCAGCGTCAGCGTTTCCTGATTTGTATATTTCTTTCTTTTTTCGATATAAAAGAGGTTGAAATAACCGTTAAAATCGATCCATCTGCCTCTTCGGTGAAAATACAGCTCTTCCTCGCTGCAGATGTCCGGTTCCGGGAACCGTATATTCTGTAAACGCATCCGTTTTCTCCTTTTTGCGGGCATTCTGCCCGATGCTTTGGTTCTAAAATTCCTTATTTTTAAAACGCTCGACTGCTTTTTTGCAGCGCCCATACTCCCAGCCAATATAGACGGTAACGGCTCGCTCGAAGCAGTTTTACCGCCTTATTCCGGTTTGCATGATAGATGCCCGGATATTTTTTCAACATCTTCCGTTCAAATTGCACCAGCTCACTTCTCATCCTTTTGTCCGCCGGAAGGCTTAAAAGAATCTTGATTTTTCCTGCTGCCACGCGTGCGATTCCACTCTCAATATAGTGAAGTTTCGCCTCACTGCAGGAAATCTCCCCATCCCGGCATTTCTGATAAAATGCACACAATGATTCAAGTACCCGGTCATAGTTCTTCTTGTTCTGCACCATTTTTTCAGGACTGACACTTTGTCCTTCCCGTCCGATCCGATACTGATACACAAAATCTGATATAAAGGACACCGTCCGAATCCACGGTACCGGATACAGGATGTATTCCGCATCGACGTAATAGCAGTGCTCATCGATTACAAGAGGCATTTGTTTTAGAATCTCAGTCCGCCAGGTAAGTCCATGCATCTTCATGTAGACTTGATCCGCTATGTTATCAAAGGAATATGATTTTCCATATCTGACGCCCTTAAATGCTTCTTTCATTTCCGCTTTTTCCGGAAATGAAGCTTCTTCCCCGCTTCCATTGTCAAAACGCCAGTAAAATCCACTGACAACTGCATCATCCTGTGAATTTTCTAATGCAGCCAGAAGGTTTAAAAAAGCCTCCGGATCCACCCAGTCATCGGCATCTACCACTTTAAGATAGCGTCCTCTGGCTTCCCGGATTCCGCAGTTAATTCCTGATCCATGTCCGCCATTTTCCTTATGAATGACCCGTACAATCTCCGGGTATTCTCCAGCGTAACCGTCGGCAATTTCTCCTGTTTTGTCTTTAGAGCCATCATCTATCACTAAAATTTCCAGCTTTTCTAAAAGATTCTGCCGCCCTGCATCTCCAGCTTTCCCTGCTGTACGGCTTGATTGAAATGCCCCGCAGAGCGAATCTAATGTATATGCAAGATAAGCTTCTGCGTTATACGCCGGGATGACGACTGTCAGAAGTTTTTCCATTATCTGCTACTCCTTCCGTACTCTCCTTGAGCATCATGATCTTTGGTGTCATCAAAATCAGTTTCAAATCCAATAACAGAGAGTAATTTCGTATGTAGGTCAAATCCAGTTTCAGCTTGTCATAGGACGTTGTGTTGTATTTTCCATACACCTGTGCGTATCCGGTCAGACCCGCTTTCATTTTCAGCCGGTAACAAAATTCCGGGATTTCCTCCTCAATCTCCGCCGCCAGCTCCGGGCGTTCCGGGCGAGGTCCGACGATCGACATCTCGCCTTTCCAGATATTAAAAAGCTGTGGAAGCTCGTCCAATCTGGTCCTCCGGAGGAAATGTCCCACCGGAAGAATCCGGTCATCATTTTCCGCTGCCAGTCTTGCCCCCGTTTGCGCCTCTGCATTCTGAATCATCGTGCGGAATTTGCAGATCTGGAACTCTTTTCCGCCCTCGGTTAAACGTGTCTGCTTATAAAACACCGGTCCCCGGTCGGTCAGATAGATCGAAAGTGCAACCAGAAGGAAAAATGGCGATAACACCACAATCCCAACACTGGAGCAGATCACATCCATCGCCCTCTTGATAAAGCGCTGAATACCTGAAATCCCATCATTTCTCGACAGCAGCAGAGGACTGTCAAAAATGTCCAGTTCCTGCGAAGTCCGGATAAGAATATCTGAAAGCTTCGGTACCGTATAGGTACGGATATCTTCTTCAAAACATTTTTTGAGAAGCGCGTTGCGATCCTTCGCCGGAATATCACCGACGATCAGCGCATCATATTTCTTCGCCTCTTCTAAAATTGTTTTGATTCCTGCCCGGATATGAATCGCCGTCTCCAGATAATATTTGTCTTCCCTGGAATTGATTTTTTCCATCAGATGGAACGCCGGACGGTCTCCGCACACCAAAAGCATCCGCCTCGGCGGAAACAGAATCCGGTAGAGACTTTGAAATAAAAACGTCCAGCCGATCGCGATCAAAATCTGTCCGATCGTCATAAATCCCAGAACTCTCGGATCGTGAAATTTCTTATCCAGCAGTGAGATCTGAATATAAGTAATCACATTCAAAAGACCGATGGAAAGAATCTGAGAACAGAGCAGATTACCTTTTTTCAGGTACCCGATCCGGAATCCCCCATATGTCATCAGGAAGAAAAATAAAAGTCCCGCATACAGGGCAATCATCAGCCAGTTTCCTCTCCGCCAGAATGGAAATTCAATTAATTTATTAAAATAACCGTTCCAGACATATCCGTATACGCCTGTCTCCACTCCCATCAGAAGCAGAGCACCCATCAGGCGGAACAGCCGTTTGAATGGTTCATATTGTCTCAAAATGGTTCCTCTTTCATCTTGTTTCTCTTTGGGAAAATTCAATGTTCCCTGCTCTGTACCAACTTATCCTCTATACACTTCCAGTCATTTCTGATCTTCGCAGCGTAACTTTTTCCGATAAAGAATCCGCCTGAAAGTACCTGGCATCAGACTAGCCGCAGCGCGCACCGCGCAATTTTCCAGATATTGGCGAAAACTCAGAAAACCACTCTGGTAAAAGTATTTCTGTAGTTGTAGTGCCGACCGCGCGTAGGCGATTCCGCCCCGGCGCCCTATCATCCCGTTATCGGTCCGCGCATACACCAGAATGTCCGGAAGGTTTTCCGCACGATATCCCGCCTGCAGCAGCCGCACCCAGAGCTCATAATCTTCTGCCCCGCGCACCGGATGATAATTTCCGACCGCCAGCACTGCTGACCGGCGCATCATGACCGCCATATGGTTCATCGGGTTTCTTTTCTTGGCAAAACGAAGGATTTCTTCATATTTACATGGCAGTGAACGGGTTCCCGTTATCCTGCCTGCTTCAAACTCTGCGATCGCCCCGCTCACAAGTGCCAGCTCCGCCTGAGCGTTCTTATTCTGCTCAATCCGTCTTAACTGCTTTTCGCACCGTTCCGGACAGGCAATATCATCGCTGTCCATACGGGCGATCCACTCATTCCGACATGTTTCCACACCAATCGCGAGTGCTCTGGCAATCCCGCCGCATTCCGGCAGGCGGACAATTTTTACGATGTCTGGCCAGCGCTCTGTCATGATTTTTATCACCGCTTCCAGGGCGTTGTTCAATGGGCCGTCACACACCAGCACAAATTCATCCGGTGCCGCCGTCTGCTTCATCATGCTTTCTACTGCCTGCCGAAAATACACCGGATTTTCTTTAACATACACCGGCATCAGAACGGAATATTTCGTATGTTCAATCGACCGCACGCTTTTTTCCACCGTATTCTGCATGGTCGCCCTCCATCCGGATTGCCAGTTCAATCTGACGTTTTTCTCCCAGTAATTCAACCGACAGGGTCACAACCCGTTTGCGAAGCCGCTTGCGGACAATCTGCGGCAGCATTTGTCCCAGCACTCCTTCCGCCCATTCGATCTCCCCCGCGTCATTTGCCCGCACCAGAAACCGCCGGACTGTGTTCTGTGGATCACCGCGCAAAAACTGTTTCAAAAATTGCGCTTCTGTTTCCTCCAGTGCAAGCGCTGTCCCGGCTGGATGCGCCTGTGACGCCGGTCCCGTCAGCGTACAAATCCCCGACAGCAGCCGGGCTCTCTGCTCCAGAAGAACTGCATCTTCGACATCGGCAAATATATAGCCCGGAAACATCGGTTCCACATCGACATGATAAATACCGCCCATCCGCCAGGTCCGTTCTTTGGACAGCACAAAACAAGGCTTTTTTGCCTTATCCGAATAAATCCGATTCAATTTTTCTGCTGCCTCTGTTTCGCGCCCCACAGGTGTCTGCACCACGTACCACATACCGGTGTTCTTCCTTTCATGTTTGCGATTTTCGCAGAATACCTTGTTCTGCGAAATCTTTATTCATTATACTATGCTTTCAGGGCGAATTCAATAGAAGTTTCTCCCAAGAAACTCTTATGAATTTATTAAGCCATCATATTCAGTAAACAATTCATGAAATTCTAATACAATATATCTTTCATTCTAAGAAAATTTTGTCAATACACTTCAAAATCACACTTAAAAAGTGCTTCTGGTTTCGCAGAACAAGGTATTCTGCGAATTTTTTTCTTTTCGAATTTTTCAGAGTAATCTATAATATTGCATTTGTGATATATTATAACTCACTTGAATTTGTAAACATTTTCCACATTTTGTTCTGTCCCTCTTTTCCAGATGATCGGATTCCCGCATTCAAACGCTTCCTAATGCATTTTTTGTTTCATAGGACGCAATTTTCTATGAAACAAAAAGCCAAAAACAGCACCCTGTGTATTTTCTTTTTGAAATACACAGGATGCTGTTTTTTTAGTCCAACGGATCAATCTCAATAATCCCGCTTGATTCCGCCCGGATTTTTCACAATTTATTTCATAACAATATTCACAATCCGTCCCGGAACGTAAATCTCTTTTACGATATTTCCTGTCAGCTTGTCCTTGATAGCCTCCTTACCAGCGGCGATGGCATCTTCTTTGGAGATGTCTGCCGGTACGGTAATGGTCGCGCGGACTCTGCCGTTGATCTGAACGGCTACCTCTTTCTCGTCATCCTTCATCTTCTCTGCGTCGCACTCCGGCCAGGAAGCATGGAAGACACTGTCGGTGCCGCCGAGCTCCTGCCACAGCTCTTCACCCAGATGCGGTGCGAACGGTGCCAGCAGGATAGTGAAGGTCTTGAGGGTTTCTTTGTCGATGCCGCCCTCTTTCTTCGCCAGATCGATGAGCTTGTTGTTGTACTCCATGAAACCGGAGATAACGGTATTCAGGCTGAACTGCTCGAAACGCTGCTCAATGTCGAATACCAGTTTGTGGCGCAGTTTAACCATTTCCTTGGTCTCTTTGATGTCTTTGTCCTTGCTGGTCATAACCAGGTTGTAGAAACGGTTCAGGAAACGGGATACGCCCTCGATACCGCGGTCATCCCACTCTGCATCCAGTTCCGGCGGTCCTACGAAAAGCTCATAGAGACGCAGGGAATCGCAGCCGTAGTCGCGTACCAGATCGTCCGGGGATACGACATTTCCTTTCGACTTACTCATCTTGATACCATTCTTACCAGTGATCATACCCTGGTTGAACAGCTTCTTGAACGGCTCGTCGAAGTCAATAACACCGATATCGCACAGGAACTTGGTGTAGAAACGGGAATACAGCAGATGCAGTACTGCATGTTCAACACCGCCGATGTACATATCAACCGGCAGATATTTGTCTGCTTTCTCACGGGATACCAGTTCTTTATCGTTCTTGTTATCTACATAGCGCAGGAAGTACCAGGAAGATCCCGCCCACTGCGGCATGGTGTTTGTCTCACGTTTTGCCGGAGCGCCGCAGCACGGGCAGGTGGTGTTGACCCACTCGTCGATGGCTGCCAGCGGGGATTCGCCGGTACCAGTCGGCTGATAGCTTTCTACCTCCGGAAGTTTTAACGGAAGCTGATCCTCCGGAACCGGTACGTTGCCGCACTTCGGGCAGTGTACGATCGGGATCGGCTCGCCCCAGTAACGCTGACGGGAGAATACCCAGTCACGCAGCTTATAATTGACTCTCTTGTGACCGATACCTCTCTTCTCAATCATTTCCGGCGCTTCTTTTTTCAGTACGGAAGATTCCATACCATTCCACTCGCCAGAGTTGATCATCGTGCCGGATGCCTCGGTATACGCCTCAGTCATGTTCTCGATCTCTTTGCCATCTTTTGCGATAACCTGGATGATCGGGATATTAAATTTCTTTGCAAACTCGAAGTCACGGTCATCGTGTGCCGGTACGCACATGATAGCGCCGGTACCGTAGTCAGCTAATACATAATCAGACAGCCAGATCGGAACCTTCGCACCGTTGATCGGGTTGATTGCATAAGTTCCGGTAAATACGCCGGTCTTTTCCTTATCCTGCAGACGGTCTACGTTGGAACGCATGGAGGAATCGAAAATGTATTTCTCAACTGCCTCGCGGGTCTCATCGGTTGCCAGGCTCTTTGCCATCGCGTGCTCCGGAGCCAGTACCATGAAAGTTGCACCGTACAGGGTGTCCGGGCGGGTGGTGTAAACGGTGATCTTCTCATCGCGTCCCTCTACGCCGAAATCAACCTCTGCACCGTAAGATTTACCGATCCAGTCAGTCTGCATCTTTTTAACCTTCTCCGGCCAGTCCAGTTTGTCCAGATCATTTAAGAGGCGGTCTGCGTACGCGGTAATCTTGAGCATCCACTGACGCAGGTTTTTCTTGGTAACCGGGGTACCGCAGCGCTCACAGCAGCCGTTGACAACTTCCTCGTTTGCCAGACCTGTCTTACAGGACGGGCACCAGTTGATCGGGAATTCTTTCTCGTATGCCAGGCCTTTTTTGAACATCTGGACGAAGATCCACTGGGTCCATTTGTAGAATGCCGGATCTGTGGTATTTACTTCCATATCCCAGTCATAGATGGCTGCGATCTCGTTGATCTGACGTTTAATATTTTTAATGTTGGACTCGGTCGAGATAGCCGGGTGTACGCCCATCTTGATCGCGTAGTTCTCTGCCGGCAGACCAAATGCGTCCCAGCCCATCGGATGGATCACGTATTTGCCGCGCAGCAGCTGATAACGGCTCCATACATCTGAAATAACGTAGCCTCTCCAGTGACCAACGTGCAGACCACTTCCGGACGGATATGGGAACATATCCAGGCAGTAATATTTTTCTTTCTTTCCATCGTTTACATTGATGGGATGTTTTTCCCAGTTCTCGCGCCATTTTTTCTCAATGGCGGTATGATTGTACTGTGACATCTTTGTTCCTCCTGTTTTCTGCTTAACCCACGCTGATTTTTTGCTATTTCCTGTCAAAATCCGGCTCCAGTCTCTAAAATGATGATTCATTATTGCAATCGACTGATCCGTTGGCAGTTGCATAACATCCAACCCTTGCGGACATTCTTTCAATCCGGTAACGTCAAAAACGCCCTGCGTCTCTACATTACCTGTATAGAGACGCAGGGCGAAAATTCCAACTGCGCGGTACCACTCTATTTCACACGGAATCCGTGTGCTCCTCATCGTCCTGTAACGGCGGATGACCGGCTCTGTCTACTCGGGTATTCAAAAACACTTCTTTCAACAGGCTGCTCCCGGACCAGTTCGGCGGCTTCCTTCCGCTGCCTCACACCATCCGGCAGCTCTCTGTAGAAATTTCGCGGCTTACTACTTCCGTTCATTGCATTTGTGCTATCTGGTAGAATAGCATAAATGGGAAGAAATGTCAAGTAACGTGACCTTCTCAAACTTGCACGTGACAGATTCGACGTTCTTTCAATACATGACATTTTCGACAATCTTTCAATCACCGTCAAACCTACACCTGAATCCGCTCTGCCACTTCATCGCCCAGTGCCAGCCGAACCTTTCCATTTCCGATGATCAGACCATCCAGCACACGTCCAAGAACCCGGATACGGCTTCCTTCTTTGATTCCATAGCGCTCCAAAAAGTTCATCACATCCGCATTTCCAAACATCCACTTGATTTCACAGGACTCTCCCGCCTGCACCTTTGCCAACGACTGCATACAACGACCTCCTGACTGATATTCCGCTTTCTGTAACTGTTCAGTACCTTCACAGTCACGCGCAAAAATCCATTAAAAATTG
>ERZ773269.493-NODE-493-length-47038-cov-10.044207_pt1 | contig 47038 bp, 47 predicted proteins | sample MGYA00511958_ERZ773269 | MGnify/ENA primary metagenome ERZ773269 (study PRJEB29015, sample SAMEA2737761) | human gut metagenome | biome: human gut; feature: human-associated habitat; material: faeces | place: China | collected 2012 ... | reverse complement strand
ACTTTTTCACTCGTTAAAAAGTTTTGAGAATATTTTATATTTTTGTTCATGTAATCACTCCTGAAGTGATTACATCTGTAAATAAATACAGAAGTTAAACGATTTGTTTGTAATTTTAGTTATCTGTTTAAAAAGTCATAAGATTAGTCACTGGTAGGAATTAATCTAACGTATTTATTTATCTGCGTAATCACTGTTTTTAGTCTGTTTCAAAACAGTAGATGTTTTATCTACATTACGCATTTGGAATACCAACATGACGAATCCCTCCTTCTTAATTACAAATTTTTAGCATCTAATTTAACTTCAATTCCTATTATACAAAATTTTAAGATAATGCACTATCAACACACTCTTAAGTTTGCTTCTAAGTCTTATTTCCATAACTTTAGGGTTAACCATACGCAAGACCAATCACTCTCGGACAATACTCATGATTTTAATGATAAAATCCATGTTAAACCCATAGATAAGAAATACACCTGCAATAACCGTTACCTGTTTGTGCCAATTTAAAAATGCACCACTTTTTTATAATTAAAACGGTTGAAAACTGTACCACTAATAACTCACAATAGAGAGATGTCACCGTCAAGTTAAATGTACAAAATAACAGCGAAATTTTTAAATCTATTTCTTATCGATACAAATTCCTCGTAGGCGCTCGGGACCCCTATCTAGCGAACTTTTAGAAAAGATATAAAACATCAGAGTATGGACAGTTGCGGATGTACTTCAGAAAAGATTAGATGTCTAAAAAGCTTGTAGTTAAAGCTTTTTAGACATCTAAATCTAGGTACTAAAACAATTCATCCAGTAAAATATAATATTTTATTTTCTCCCAATCAGGCTTGATCCCCAGTAAGTCAAAAAATAGCTCGACATACTGTTCTTCCCCGATATCCTCCCTGATCGACCGGACGCAGAAGGCAATGTCATACCACTTGTCCGCCCTGCCGCTTCTCCCAAGATCAATAAAGCCACTTACTTTGCCATCTTTCACAAAGATGTTGCTGTCTCCCAGGTCGCCGTGGGAAAAGACAAGTTCCTCTTCGGGCTTTTCCGTCTTTAAAAAATCATACAGCTCGCGCGGATCTTTAAATGGAGTGTCTTCTTCCCAGTTTTCGCAATCCACATCGGCCAGATCGTTATTCAGTAAGTAATCCAATTCGGCTAAGCGGCTGTCTAAGCTATTCGTATAGGGACAATCCGATATGTCGATGGAGTGAAAGAGCCTGATGCACTCCGCATACAGCTCGATAATCTTTTCAGGGCTTTGTTCATCTTCATACTCTTCCGAGCAAAGGACGCCATCGGCCTCACTCATGAGCAGATTGCTCCAGCCATCATGCCGTTCAAAGTGCAGGACCTTTGGAACAGGCAGCTTTCCTTCCAGCCATAGCATCATGTCCTTTTCCCGTTCCACATCATAGGTGGTCCCTTTATACCGGCTGTCCGTCATTTTTAAATATAGGTTTTCATTTTCTCCCACCAGCTTATATACCTTAGCAGGAGACATTCCTTCCGTATCTTTTACGCAGCGGTATTTTTCGATCAGTTTTTTCAATTCCGGTGATATTCTCATTTTAGCCATTTATTATTTCCTTCCTCTTTTCTACAGTATTTAAAGATACCCCAAGAAGCTAATTATAACAAGACGAACTCCAATTCACTGTTCCTTGCATTCTAAAACCTTAAATACCAGAAAACAGCTTTTTCAAAGTTGTTTTCAAAGTTGGCGTATAACATAGTATCGACGGAGCCGATTTTGAAACCACAATTATGATAGAATTTACAAGCTATAAGGTTATTGTCCTGGGTTTCAAGCATTAGTCCATGCAAGTTTTTATGCTTTGCCCATTCTATAGATATATTGATAAGCGCGCTGCCTATGCCTTGCCCCCTGAAATCCTTACATACGGCGATATCTTCTATATAAAAGATATATTATCTTATCAGTATTGTCAATATATTCAAGGCAATCTGCCTCCTCATCCTCTTCATCCTCTTCGTCTTGGTAGCTTTTTAAATATGGCGCTTCATAGAGTAATTCTGTAAAGGTCCAATTCTCGTTTTCATACCTCGGTATAATCTTACCTATCACCTCAAATGGTTCGCTGGGTTTATCGATATCTTTCAGGTGCCCTGCTTTCATTTCTGTAATCACTGTTCCCGCCTCTCTTCTATATCAGCGGCATATGTGCTATCCAGGCAGCCGGTTTTACCAGTGTATTTTTTATACATGTCCCTGGTATATTTTGTTATATTCCTATCATACTCCGGATAGGCATAATGAAGCCTTTCCGCCACCTCACCGGATACCGCCCTGAACAATTGATGGCATAGAAATAATGCTTCCCATATGTTTTCATAGGAATCCATCCGGTAGGTGGACAAAAGTTTCTCCCACAAATCCTCGGATATATACCTTTCAATAAACTTATAGTTCTTGCCTACACTTAATTTAAAGCCTGTTTCGATGCCGACCTTCCATGATATCATTCTCAGCAGCTCATGGCGAACAATCTGATTAAAATGATCAATAGCAAATAAAATTTCCTTACGGCACAATCCTTTAATAACATAAGGTGTTACATTCCAAAATTCATTGCAGCAATCATCATACTCCCTTGCGCTTGGCTTTCTTACATGATAATCTATATCAGTCGGAACTATGTCCCTTTTAATTCTACAATCTTTATCAATTAGAACCTTTATTAATTTATCGCCCTTTAGGTAATTATCTAACTCTTCCAAGGGCAATAAGGTAAGATCAATTTTATTGTAATCATCAAATAGCATAAGATAGGAAAATCCCTTTTCTTCAGGTGGGAATAATTCCATATCCTCCGGCTTTTGCATCATTATTATATTCCCAAATTGATTAAGCCAGTCATCATTAGATATAAACGGTTCTATATCACTTACAAAATATGTAATATCATAATCCTGAAATTCATCTTTAGGTATATTAATATTTGCGCGTGACCCCTCAAGGGTCACAATTCGAATACGTTCATCCTGTTCTGCTAAAGAAAGTACTAAATCCATCATTTCTTTTTCTGATCTCATTTACATACTCCTCGTTTATTTTTTCTATATTATTACATCTTCTTTTTTGCCGATACAATCAGCATCATTGGGCGTCGCATTTCATCCGCCATCCCCGGAATATCCATCATGTTCTCTGGCGGCTGTGGCTCCACAATCTGATTTATTATAAAACTATTTGAAAGCAGTGTATTTAGATATGTGGTCAGTGTTCTATGATATTTTGTAACCTTTTCTTCCAAAAACATAGCTGTCCGTTTGCCCTCATAATAATAATTGTCCACCGGGAAATGCAGTATTTCTCCTTTTTCGTTATAATACCAGTCTTGTGTTCCATGAGCAGTAAAAACAGGATGTTCAACTGTAAAAACTAAATTGCCACCAGCCTTCAGCATCCTATATATCTTTTTTATTAAATTCTCATAGTCTGCTACATAATGAAACGCAAGCGAACTTAGTATTACATCAAAGCTCTCCTCTGGGAAATCCACATCTTCTATGGCACAGCATTCATATTCAATCTGTGGAAAATGGGTTTTTCCTTTTGCTACTTCGAGCATTTTATGAGAAATATCAACACCTACTACAGAGGAAGCACCGTTTTCCATCGCATATATACAGTGCCATCCATAGCCGCATCCTAAATCAAGCACACGCTTACCCTTAAAATCAGGTAGCATCTTTTTCAAAGTCTCCCATTCTCCCGCACCAGCCAGTCCTTTCTGCGAGCGACTCATTTGACTGTATTTTTGAAAAAATATATTATCATCATATTTGTTTTCTTTCATCTGAACTCTCCTCGTTTAAAAAGTTATTTATCTCCGATACAATTTCATTCACTTCTTTATAAAGTTTCTCGGTCATATCGTAGCATTCAAAAAGAGAAAGACCGAGTACTTCAAAAATATGATTAACTCTTTCGGCATATTTTTCAGGTTTATATTCAAAAGTTTCAAGCAGTTTTATAGCTTTCTTTTCGTTAATGCAATAAGCATTATTACATGCAAATAGTACTTGATTTAAGCATGAAATAATACGAAAAACATGGCCTGCAATATAATATTTATCCTCTACCCCCGCATTTGCTTTTACAAACATTAAAGAGAATTCAGCTTCAAATATAAAAAAGTTCATCAAGCTTTTCTTTAGAGCAGTAGGGTAAATTTCTGCCTGCTTTTTTAATTCGCATAAGCTTTCGTTCTTAGCATATAGTATTTTACTAATCGCTAATTCTCCACGATACATTGCACTTATATAACCATGGGGATGCCCGGTCTGATAATTGGCAGTAACAATTCCTTGCTCCGTATCTTTGATTATTTGTTCTACCCGTTTTATATCACGTAAAATCAAGTCAACATGATACCCATTTATAAATAACCATCCGCCGCCATTAATCCAATCACCCCACGCTCCGGGAGGCACAACAAGGTTGTTTCTATTTTTATCATCCAATTCTGTAGCAATTTGATTAATCGCTGTCAGGTCAAATGAGTCTGAATTGTAATAGATTCCGATATCTATATCAGAATTTTCTGTATGGGTGCCTCTTGCACGTGAGCCCCCTAATACGATGCCTTCTATAAAAGGCAAAGATGATAATTTCTCTGTTACTATTTGAATAACATTACCTACCATATAAACATCCTCCTTTATTCGTTAGATATTTTTATTTCTTCTCCATCTGGTAAAATAAATGCCTGCACAAACTTGACACCTAGCACATCAGCAATGGCCTTCAACTCATCCAAGGTTACTGTTTCTCGTTGTAATTTTTTATTGAAATTCTGTGGAGTCTGGCCAATACGTCTAGCAAGTTCGGAAACACTTATATTCATTTGCTCACACAGTTCTTTAATCATTTCTGCCGTAGTCATACAGCACCTCCAAGTTTACGCTAAGAATATTATAAACCATTTGGTTGATAAACACAATAGTTATTAAAATATTATTATAATCAGCAAGCAAAAGAAAACCCACAACTCTACTGTAGAGTCATGGGCTATTTACTTCTGGTTTTCATATTTCCATTTCGATGCCAGATTTGAAGGCTATGACGAAGTGGCCTTCATAGACTGTAACGCTCTGGATTATCTTCCTTACAAGCTTATCATCATATTCTAAGGTGCGGAATTTGTTCTTGCGGATAAATTCAATCAGCTCATTGATTCGCTCGTTCTCGCCACTGAGGGAGGCATCTTCTACTAAAAGGATCTGTCGCTTGTCTCTCAGCTCATCAATCTCATCTGCTAAGTGGTCATAGTCTTGACCCTTGTTCGCCAGCTTGATTAGTTCTTTTTGTTTTTCCTCTAGTGAGTTGTTAATCTCTGAAATTTGGTATTCTGTGGTTTCGCCAATCACAGCATGAATATTCTCTTCCAGTGTCTTTATCATATTGTTCCCACCTGCAAGTAGCTTATTAATCGCAGTCATTACTGCACCATAAAGTTCATCTTCTTTTACGGTTCGGTTCTTACAAACTTCAGGACCTTGCTCGATTCTAGTCACGCATCGCCAGACAAATTCTTTTCTTCCGTGGATATTCCAATAGACCCGTCTATAAATATCGCCACAATCTCCACAGAAGGTGATGGCACTTAAAGCGTACTTGCTACTGTAAATTCTTTTGTTCTTGCCTTCTCCTGTGTAGATATTGCTTCTCCGATGAATTTCTTCTTGCGCCTGCAAAAATAACTCTTTAGGAATAATCGCTTCATGGCTATTTTCAACATAATATTGGGGAACATGCCCTTCATTTTTCACTCGTTTCTTGGTCAGAAAATCTACTGTGACAGTCTTTTGCAGAAGGGCATCTCCGATGTATTTTTCGTTTTGAAGTATCTTCTTAACTGATTCTGGTCGCCATCTTGGTTTTCCCGCTGCTGTTAAAATACCATCCTTTTCAAGGGCTCGACCAATGCCCACTAGACTCTGACCCTCAAGGTATTCTCGGTAGATGCGTTTGATAATCTCAGCTTCTTCGGGGACAATAGTTAAATTTCCATCTTCATCTTTCGTGTAGCCCATAAATCGCTTATGGTTGACCTGCACCTTTCCTTGTTGGTATCGGTACTGTAGCCCAAGCTTAACGTTTTGTGAAAGGCTCTGGCTTTCCTGCTGTGCCAAAGATGCCATAATAGTCAGCAAAACCTCACCTTTGGCATCCGTGGTGTTGATGTTCTCTTTCTCAAAATAAACTGATATGTTCTTATCCTTGAGCTGTCTAATGTATTGAAGGCAGTCTAGGGTGTTACGCGCAAATCGGCTGATGGATTTTGTAATAACCATGTCGATGTTACCGTCCATACACTCTGCAATCATGCGATTAAATTCGTCACGCTTTTTAGTGTTCGTACCAGAGATACCATCATCTGCAAAGATGCCAGCAAACTCCCATTCATTATTTTTCTTTATAAACTCTGTATAGTGTGAGACCTGAACCTCATAGCTAGAATTTTGTTCTTCTGTTTCTGTAGAAACACGGCAATAGGCAGCAACACGAAGTTTCTTTATCTTTTCTTTTGCGGCTGTACTTCCTACTCTTTTACGAGCAGGAATAACCATTATATTTTTCTCTGTCACTTTATTCCTCGCTTTCTATCAGACTGTATAAGTATTCTGCTCGTTCAAAAGGATCCACTGGCATCTTATTATCTGCCTTTTTCATTTTGAATCGTTCTTTGGGAGGGGGAGAGGTGAAAGCGGCAAGCTCTACCACTCGTCCTAAATCCTTTGCACGTTTATCTCTAACTTCTTCAGCTTTATCAAATATCTCTTTATCAATAATTGCTGGATACGTATCATTTCCAAGGTAGTTGACGTTTTTCAAAATGCGCCCCATCACAGAATGTGTCTTTTCAATACCTGCCTGTTCGCCAGCCACTGTAAGGGATAGTCCTGATATGTATTTCTCAAAGAATACCTTTACTTGACCTGCTGCCTTTTCATCGACAGTAACCACTCCATCTTGAATTTTGTATCCATATGGAATATATGCCATTTATCTCACCACCTTTTCTTTCAGGGAAAGACCGCATTTCAAATTGAATGTCAGCTCATCCCTGGAATTTACAATGATGTTCACTACAAATTCTTCAAATAGTTCTTCCGTGTAGTCACCATTAAAATTATCTGCTGACACATAATTAATGAGGTCCTTTATCTCGTTTGCTCGCAAAACCCCACTCGCAGAGTTCGTTACCAGGTTTGTTTTTTCGGTAGTAAGATTTTTAATCTCACTATCTAAAACATTTCGTTCCTGATTAAAAAGAGCAGGTTCTAGGAAACCTTTGGACATCAGTGCAATAAGGGTATTGCGTTCTTCCAATAGTTACTCCATTAGCTTATCAATAGCGTCCATTCTTTCACGGTCGCTTTCTTCATCGATTTGGCTAACTGACTTGAAAAGTGGTTCTAGGATTAGCTTATGACTGAAAGCAAGCTTATTCATCATGGTTGTCAATGTGGCTTTGATTTCCCCATCTCGCAAAAACAACATGGAGCAACTTTCTTTATCTTCGATACTATCTCAACATGTGTCGTGGATAAGGTAAGTATGTAAAATGGTATGTGGAACATAGTGATTTGCTGTAAATGATTTGCTAACTACTTTAGTTCTTTATACAAAGTATAAATCGGATATTTTATTATTTTTTCTTTTATATCTTCTGAGATTAGGTCAAAGTATTTGTCCGCTAAATCAGAAAGGGGTTCTTTTTTCATCACCTAATGGGTGATGAAGCAGAATACTTTAAAGACTATTAAATCAATGTTAGGAAAGACTATTAGTAAAACTATGAATTATTCAGGAAAAAAGGTTCTTTTTTAAAGTTTTCTATTGCTTCCTGGCGTTGATAAATGAGATATAAAGTCGGTGTTTGTACACGTCCTAATGAAAATGTACCTTGTACGCCTTTTTGTTGTAAATTCAAGGTATATAAAGGGCTTGCGTTCATGCCGATCAACCAATCGGCAATTTGGCGTGTTTGCGCTTCTTGATAAAAGGGATAGTAATTCATTCCTGGTTGCAAATTTTGAAAACCGCTTCGGATCACATCTTTTTCTAAGCTATTGATCCATAATCTTTTATACGTTTTATCTTTAGAAAAGGCATTTGCTTTATGGATAATCGACCAGGCGATATTTTCACCTTCTCTGTCGCTATCTGTTGCGACAATAATTGTATTTGCCTTTTTGAGAAGTTCAGCAACAATTTTAAACTGCTTTCCCTTATCTTTTGCAACTTCAAAATCGTATCGATCAGGAAAAATCGGCAAAGATTCAAGTTTCCAGTTCTGCCACTTTTCGTTATAATGACCTGGTTCTGCTAATTCGACTAAATGCCCAAAACCAAAGGTGATAAACGTTTCATCTGTAAATAGTGGGTCTTTGATCTCAAAATAACCGTCTTTTTTGGTGCTTTGTTTTAAAGCACTTGCGTAGGCTAATGCCTGGCTTGGTTTTTCAGCTAAAATAACCGTACTCATTAACTATCCCTCTTTTCATTGTTTTTTTCTTTGATCTACTGTCACGTTGTATCTTGATCGATACCTTCTAAACGTTCGGCGATTAATTCCAGTTTGTTCTTCAACTTCTTTATCGGAACAACCATTCAAAAATAAATCGAAAGCGTGTTGTAAACGTGGATCATTTTCTTTGAATTTAGGTTGTCGCCCTTTGAATTTTCCTTTTTTCTTAGCAATTTCAATTCCTTGGGCTTGGCGTTCTTTAATTCGTTTGCGTTCAGATTCCGCTTGGTACTTATACAATTCAATCACTAAATTATTAATCAGCCGTCTTAAATTTTCATCTTCAATACCATTCATTGAGGGTAAATTTAAGACTTCCAGGGTTGCCCCCTTAATTTGAATTTGATTCATCAATTCTGTTAATTCTTTATTATTTCGTCCTAATCGATCTAATTCAGTAACAACAACTATATCCCCTTCACGAATATAGTTAAGCATAGCTTGTAATTGTGGGCGTTCGACCGATTGACCGCTTAATTTGTCTGAAAAGACCTTAGAAACGCCCTCTAACGCTTTCAGTTGTCTATCTAAGTTCTGTTCTTTGCTACTGACACGTGCATAACCAATTTTAGCCATTTTCAACCAACCTCTAAAATTCTCTCGGTTGCAATAACCAATCAGCTATATCTACTTTTTCAATTTCAAATTGCTTATCAGAAATTGTCTTTTCGTAAGCGATAAAATCTTGCGCATATTGTTGCTCATTAAAAATAGCCACCACTTCGTCATTTTCTAAAACTCGATAAATAAATTTTTTCATTTTACTCCTCCTATTATGCCCAACTTAAATGACCTATTCACCAAGTCAATTATACTGCTAAAACCATATTAGGACAAATAAGTATACTTAATTGTCCTTTTGCAAATATGATACACATTAAATAATTCTATCTTTTGATTTGAAACTAGTGTTTTTGTTATATTTGTAATTTATCTTTCAATGCTTCTTGCAAGACTTGACTAAAATTAATATTTTGCTCAAGAGCTAAATCATTTAGCCATTTAGGAATTGTCAGCGTCTTTTTAACTGATTGATTGTTCGCTTTAGAAAGAACATAATTTTTAACAACATCAATAACAACTACCCAATTGCTTTCATCGGCTTTAGGTCTGCTTGGTTTAGGGAGTTCTTCATTATGCTTAGTCATTTCAATCAAAACAGCAGTCAATACATCTTTAGCATTATCTAAAGCTTCTTCCATAGTCTCACCATCAGTAAAACAGGCCTTAAAATCTGGAAAATTGATATAATAGATTCCTTCTTCTTCTGTTATTACACACGGATAGAAAAGTTTTTCAACCATTTATTATTCCTCTGTTATTGATTTTAAAAAAGAGCATCACATAAAAATAGTATTACAGAAAAAGACTTTAAAAGTCCAGTCCTGTAATACGAGCAATGTTAGTCATTGTACCACTAGGAATATCCTTCTTAGTACATTTAATAGGACATATCCGTCCATCATTATGACGGTAAATTTCATGGCTTCCCTCAGTTCTTACTTTGAACCAGCCATTCCTTTTCATAGTTTTAACGACTGACGTATATTTTCGTGTCTTCATATTTTACAATGAAACACTCCTTCTTACGCTTTATATTGTAGCACGTATTAAAATACGTGTCAATCGTCAGCAAACAAAAAAGAATTCTCGTATATTTTATAGCTACTGTTCACTAACTTTCTTCTAGAAAAGATGAGTATAGTCCTATGCTTTGTAAAAATAAAACACAACCCATAATTAAGTTGTGTTAAAATCTATTATTCAAATTTCACGCATGAATTTTTTTGTCAGCGATAGCATCTGTTAAAGTTTGTGAAAAATTCAATCCAAGTTCATGACCCAATGTATCTGCCCAACGTGGAATAGTCAGTGTTTTTTTGACTGGTTCCTGACTTCCTAAGTATTCAGCTACATCAACCACAACCATTGAGATAAAAGATTTATCAGGATTATAAACTAAGTTAAAATCGTCATCATTCTTAAATGGATCATTATCAATTAAAGAAAGTGTGTTAATTGATGATGGAGTAGGGATATCTCGTCCATTTTCAATATAATCAGCTAAAGTAACTCCTAGCCAATCACTAGCCATAGTCATGGCATCTGCCATGTTCTCACCTTGTGTTGCAGAATATTCAAAATCTGGAAAAGTCACAAAATATGGTGTAGCTGATCCGTCAGTATCATCATAATAAAATAAAGCTGGATAAGTGACAAGCATTTTAATACCTCCAAAACAACAAAGACAAGCAGTAAACTGTCTTTATAACAGTCCTGCTTGCTTTTTAATACCCCTTTCAGTGTATTTGTTAATTTCACCGTGGGGAATGGTTATAGGTCGTTCGCCAGCTTTTTCAAGTTTAACGTGTGACCCCTTACCGCCTTTAGTTTTTTTCCAACCATGGGCAGTAAGTAATTTAACCATTTCTTTTTGTGTCATAGGCATAGCGCTTTTACCTCCTGACAATTATATTATATCATACGTGCTACACGTATTCAAGTAAAAACCTCATAATCTCTTACTATTTTTATACCTCATTTCTTCGTACTCTTCTTTCATCTCTTTTGCAAAATCATAATCTTTTACAATTTTATCCCTATGCTTTTTGAGCGTATCACGTTCAATCTGAAGTTCTTTAATTTCTTTTTGCAATTCTTCTAGTTTTGTATTCTTATCAATTTTACCTTTTTCAAGAAGTTCAAGACTTACTTCAGATGGAACAATGTTATTTTGATAATCTGATAAAGCTCCCATCAATTTATTAAGATAAGTCATCTTTTCGTCTAACACATCTAAAGTCTTATCTGTTTCTTCTAATTGCTCCAAAAATTGAGCTTGTAATTCTTCAAATTGTTTTGAGTTAGTAACTTTGTTAATTGCTAAGAAGTTAAATTCATCAACAAGTCTATCTAAGTTGGTAATATTTTTGTTTTTAGTTAAAATCATTTCTCCATTTTGAGCAGACAATTGTTTGATTAAAGTTGTTCCATTGATGAAACGATTTTGTTCTGAATGGTCAGCGTTCAAAAAATAAAAGAAATCATTCTTTTTAACAAAAGCTGTAAATGTTCCATCTTCATTTTGGTCAAGCATTCTTGCAGGAATAGAGACTGTACCTTTTCTATCTAATCCAAAAGTAATTGGAACATAAATAGATTGACTGGTAAGTTGCTGCACTTGCCAAGGTTCAATTGTAACCTGTAGTTCAAAATCATCTTGTTTACTTTCCTGTTCTTCATCATATTTTTCTTTTATGACGTTTAAATCATAAACAACTTCGTTTGTTGCAATTTGTTCTTTGATTTTTTTAAGTGAAAACTTTCCTTTTTTTGACAACGTACGATCACGTACAAAACGTTCTTGTGGTTGATCCATTAACATATATTTAACGTACTTACCACTTGTATCAATTTGCAAGTTTAAGGCTTTTGCTTTTTGTAAAAAGTCATTCATATCTAAAGAGTGTTTTAACAAAAAGTTCAATCGTTCTTTAATTTCAAAACGATAATTATTTTTCCTTCTCCATGCAGCATATTCTGTGTGGGAATTTCTAAGCCTTGGTTCTAAAACTTTTGCACCATAAAGCTCAGCATATCTATTTGAAATTTGAAATAAGTTACGAGCTGTATTTATTTGCCAACGAAATTTTTTTAACGTAACTTCGTTAGTTGTGTTAAAAATGATATGGTTATGTAAATGACCTTTGTCCATATGTGTAGCAACTACAAATTGATAATCACCACCAGTTAATTCTAAAGCTGTCTTTCTTCCAATCTCATTAACTTGTTCAGGTGTTAAACCATCTTGCGGAGAAAACGATTGAATGATATGATGCGCTAAAACTCTATCGTCATTTTTTAAATCTGATAAGGTATCATTATTGTATAAAACATCAACTGACTCTTTCAATAAAATAAAATCTTCATAAATCGTTTGTGGATCAGATATATCTGTCAAATCATGACCAGAGACTAATCGTTTCATCACTTGACCATTAACAATTTCAAAAGAATAATTTTCATCACCCTCTAAATATTCTGTATCTAGTTTTAAGGTTGCATTATCACGTGTAATATAATCAATTGCACGCTTTAAGTTACGACTTGTTTTAATCTGAAGAACTTTCGTCACTACCATTTAATTTAGCATGTCCTTTCGTTTTAAATTCAGCAAAAAGTAATTTCTTCATGTCATCAATTTCAGCTTGTAAAGCTTTAAAAAGTTCGTTATCAATCTCATCAAAAGTGTTAACATAGCGAACTAATTGATTGACGTTTTGACCAATGCGATTAACTTCAATCCTTAATTTTTGCAATTCTGAATAATCATAAGTTGCTATTTTTCCATTTTGTAACATCTCTAAAGCATATGCTTGAAACGTTTTTTTGTTAGCACGAGAAAACCGTTGACGAATTTTAGCAGCTTCCTCTTCATTAGCTCTTAATTTAAATTCAACTGAACGTTTTCGTTTTTTATCCGCCATATATTGATTTCCTTTCTAAAAATCTGATAAAATGGAGCTTTTTGCCCAGCCCCTAGAGGAGGACTACTTTTACTCTGGCAAGATTAGCAAGTGGTACCCCACTTACGAAAATAAAAAGCAAAAAAGCCTATTTGTAGGGCAACCCCACAAACAGACTTTTGACTTTTTACACTTTGGGGAAATCCCCAATCCCCTTTTTGGCACTTCGTGCATTTTTCAAAAATGACAATTTTTGATAATTGCATTTTGGTAAAATGCAACAATAGAAAAACTGACAATTTGAAAATTGTCAGCATTCCCTCTTATGTCATTTTTCGTTTTTTTGGCTTGGTTCCCAAGAAAAAACTTCTGTTTTTATCTTTTGATAATTGTCTTCCGATAATTCTTCCAGTGTAGCAATGCTAACTGAAAGCTCATCAAGATAATCATTGTTATCTTCTGTAGACAATTCTTCAAAATCAGATTTTAACATATCCAATAACTCGTCTTTTGATTTTTGGATAATATCAATGTTAACAATTTTGTTTCCTTTGAGCCATTCGCTCATGTCAAAATAATAACTCATCAATAATGTTTCAGTTGTCATCATCATTTCTTCTGTTACCATAACTTGTCTCTCCTTCTACTTTTAAAGTTAGTCCTTTTTTATGCGACCTACGCTGCGTTATTGCTTGGTAGGTCGATTGACTTTTTTTGATTGTTCTTCATTGTCAGGCGTTACCTGTTTGCTTTCCTCTTTAGCTTTTTGCAAACTTTGATAAAATGGGTTTGCTGCTTTGGATAATTCTCGTTTTTGACTTTCAGTTAGTTTTTCATCTTTTGAAACTGTTAGGCTTTGATATTTTTCTAAATACTTATCAATACGTTTCATAAGAGAACTTGCTTCTTCTTGAACAATTTCAAGCTGTGCTTTTAGATTTTCTAGTCCATCTGGTTCTTGTGACCAAGAAGCAAGATAGGCAAATGAGTCATTACTTGTATCAAAACCTAAATGATTAGATACAACATAAGCAATTGACTCAGCTTGTAATTCTTTTGAAGAACGTGTCAATTTACCTTCAAAACGTTCCGTTAAACTCTTCTTATTGTGTAATTCAGAATGTGCCATTTCATGAATTAGGGTTGAAAGAGTTTGTTCGTAAGTCATCCCTTTTTTAATTGTGATTTCATTTGTTTTTGGACTGTAAGAACCATCTGATTTTTCAAGTTCTCTAAAACGAATTGGAATACCATTTTCTTTTTGAGAAATATCCCTTAATGAGCGGTAAACATTTTGATAATACTCTTTAGTAATTTGGCTAGGAATGACTTCACCCATTTTAGGTAAATTCAATTCTTTACCTTTTACAGGTGATACTTGACTAATATCAAAAACAGGAACAGGTTTAAAGTAGGTAATAGTTTCTTTTTCTCCCGTTTCAGAATTAATAATAGGGTTGCCATCAACATCTTTTTTAATTACTGTGATTGGTGCTTGAACATAAAGAGCTTTTTCACCTTTATTAACATGACCGTTTCGCTTCTTCCACTCATTAAAAGAGGCAACCATACTAGCTTTAGGTAATTGAGCTTTTATTAACCTAATGTTTCTTGCTGAATAATTGTTGAAGTGTGACATCCCTTCAAGATAGTTCTTATAGTTGTCACTATCAAAATAATCTTTAATACCTTCCTGTAAATGTTGATTAAGTGCTGCTGTATTTTTGGCTTTAATCATTTCTGATAATGTTAAGTCACGTTTATTCATTTCTTCTTTTCGACTGTCTGGTGTGTCTGATGGATTGGTTGCATCTGTACCACTTGCTTTTTCAACACTATCTAAAATACCATCTCCATCTGTATCTGGACTGTATGGATTAGTACCTAATGCAATTTCTTCATCATCTGTTAGACCATCACCGTCAGAATCCTGCACTTTTTGATTTTCTTCTTGTATCTTGTTGACCCATACTTCTTTATAAAAATCTGAATTTTCATCTAGAAGATTATCTGCTCGTGCTGCCTTAACAATAACATCAAAATTATTGTCATATCTTTCAGCATATTCAAAGTATTTGTCCCAAGCAGGATATAAGTTTTCTGAAATGTTTTTTCTGTTGTCTTTTCCGACTCGTGCACCAACATTGTAGACGGCATCTAAGACTTTTGAAAAATCTTCAGCTGTCAATTCTCTTTCAGCTACCTTAACAGCTTTTTCAGGTGCTAGCTCTTGTTCAAGGAATTTGTAAATTTCTTCATTTCTTTCCAAACCATCACCTACATCAAGACGTTCTTGTTGTACTACTTTATTATCTTGAATTTTATTAAAGTAGAATTTATAATAGCCTTCACCTTCACCATTTAAACTTGCTAGATACAAACGATAATCATAATCTTTAATGCGTTCAAGTAATTCTTCTGTCAGACCTGCACCTGTAAAACTAGGAATTTCTACATTACCTGATAAATTAGTTTCATTAAATTCAATAACCCATTCAGCTTTTGGGACTGTATTTGATAAGTCTTCAAGTTGTCCATTTTTAACAATTGATAACATTTTTTCACCACCATCTTTGATAACTTCTTCATTAACAGATAAGATTTTAAATTCTCCATCTTTCTCACCAATGATACCTAAAACATCTTTGTTATTTGCCATCGACAATTCAGATTCTAGCTTATTAGTAACTTTCATTAATGAAGCTGGAAGATACTCACCATCAACATTTCTAAAAGCAATCAAAACATCCTTGTCTTCAGTACGAATAGCTTTACCTAAGTCCAATCGGTGCATACGTTCAACATCTGATAAATCGTCAAATATAAAACTATTAGAGTCAATTACTGCTTTAAAATCAGGTAAGACTTGAATTTTGCTGAATGTAGCACCCTTATTTGCAACCATAATGTTTTGATAATCACCTTGACCAGATACCAAATCATCTAGAGTCTTAGCTGCAGATTGCTCTTCATCAATAGCAAAAAAGCCAATCAAGTGCGGATACTGTTCTGCTTTAAAAGTTACTTTTAAAGCTTCAATTTCATTATTATTTTTATAAAAATATGTGACATTGCTATCAGCTAACTCTTTTTTATACCACGTAGCACTTTCTTGAATTTGAGTTGCATAACGGTTTAATTTATTTAATTCTTTCTTATTAACAGGATGATAACCAGTCTTATAAATTGACTTTTCAGGCTCTGAAATGGTAAAATGAAGCAAAGGTTGAGACTGAGTTTGAGTCGGTGACGACTCATTCAAAGAGTGCTCCTTGTGAGTACTAGGTAGAGGTGCTGCCTCCTGACTTTGCTCAGGTAAATCCCCGATTGGGTTCTCAACCTTTTTTTGTTGCTCAAAATTAACAATTTCTGTCTCTTGAAGTTCTTCAGGAGATTTTTCTTTTTCATTAGATAGCCCATATTGAGCAACAATAGCTTCAAATTGGTCATCATAGTGGTCAATGACCTTGTCCCAAGTTTCATCAACTGCAGCTTTTAAATTCTTCAAAAATAGTACTTTTTGGTCAAACGTCCAATCTTGATCAGCTAAATAATCTTCAATACTATCAGCATCAATTGGATTACCATCGAGTGAAAGATATCCTGTAACACCATCAGCAGATGACTCTTCAACATAAAGATGAATATCATTTTGATTATATTCAATATCTTTTAAATGATAGTGAAAATTGATAAACGCTTCATCAGGTGCGTTTAGGTTTTCTAGTTCTTCATCGTGCCATAAATAGTAAGTTTCGCCATCAGTAATATCTGCAATCATCCCATCAAGTGCACGTTGACGTAATTCTTCTCCTTCTTTTTGACTTTCTCCAAAATCATAAATACCTCCACCTTTAAGAACGAACTCACCTTTTTGGGGTTCAACTGCTTGTGTGGTAGCTAAAAACGCATTGACGTCTTTTTGAGTGTATAAATGATTTGTGACTTGATTATCCTTAACCCAAGTTTCAAGATTACCTAACTCATCTTCAATATCAAAGTCATTGCCCCAATCTTCACCATAAGCCAAATAACCAAGTGATTGACCATTCCTCATGACTTCAAGCGTCCAAGGTGCTGCAACGTCTGTTAGATTTTCTACCTCTTCATTGCTATGAATAGCTAATGAAAGACTATAGCCCTGGTTTAAATAAACCTCATTCATATAAACAACATCAACCGCTTGAGTGCCAACTAAATCACTTTCTTGAGACAGTTGTTCTTGAATATCATCAATATTCCAAGTCTCATCAACAGTACTTTCTTTAGTCTTAGTTTCCTGTTTAAGATAATCATTCCAATCCATTTTCTCTTGATTAGCCTGACGTGGTGGTAAATCTGGTACCACAGGGATACCATCATCTTGTAAGCCTTTAATAAAGCTTTGACCTGCTTCATCATTATCAACCGCTAAGGTAATCATATCTGGTTGCTCTTGTAAAATGTTTGTTGTCTTATTTAAGGCATCTAAAGCCCCTCTAATTTGCTCGGTTGACATGGTTTGAGAGTATTTACCATCTGTTAGCATATCAGCGACATAGCGGCTAATAACGCTCTTTTTAAGTCCATCCATAGCCACAAGTTTAACATCTTGTAACTCGTCTTTGTGTAGTTCGTAGTAAGACATCAGATCGATTGGAGCTTCCGCAAAGACTAGACGTTTTGGATTTCCAATATCTAAGCTAAAGCCTGCAGTCCCATCTGAGTTCTTCATAATTTGTTTAAGACGTCTATGTTCGGGGTGCTGAACACGATTTTCAACAATTCCTTGAAGGCTAGCACCAATCATTTTTCCATCGTTATCACGGCTTTTAAAAACAATAACAGGTTCAAAATAATCACCTTTTTTACGAGTAGCTGTCGCTAAATTTCCTGATGCTAAAAATGTATCAATCGTTTCATCAGACAAACCACGTTCTTCTTTCAAATATTGTTTTCCAATATTAAAATCAGAATGTTCATAGCGTTCTAGATAATACTCGAATGGCTCTTTAACAGGTGGTTGTACCGTTACATTCTCAAATTGACCAGTTTCAAGAAAAGCTGCAGCTTCCTTAAAGCTTGGTTTTTGACCTGTTAATTCTTCTCGTACCACTTGAACCAAGTCAATAGTATTTGATCCAATACTTCTTGACCACCAACGAAATGTATTAGTATTAGGATAAATATGGAAGCTATCATGTTCTTCCCAATAATAAGTTCCGCTTGAACCTGGTTTTAGCTTCATTCCTAAGGATTCAGCCACCGCCACAATATCCATACTAACTAATTTTTGTTTTCGAGCTTCAAAGCGTTGAGAAAGTAATTCTTGCATATTTGCCATGTTTTTCTCCTTCCAAAAAACGCCACTATTTACATGAGATAGTGGCGTTTAAATTTGTTTTCCTTTTTCAATTTGTTTAGTGATAGCCCATTTGATTTTGTTGACGAAGGCTTCTTTTTGAATTTTTCCTTGTCCGATTTGAGCTAATACTTCTTCCCATTTTCCTGTTGTTTCAGGATTAGTATAAGCAATCTCAAGTTGATCAAGATAATGAATAAGCAGTTTTCCTCGTTCTGTCGGGAAAAACTGTCCTGTTTTCTTATTCTTAGTGACATAACCTTTGTCCTGAATTAAATCAATCATCCCATCACGTGTTGCAGACGTACCTAAATTGTACTTAGGTAACAATTTCTTTAGTAGAATTTGCTCGGTAATTCGTGTTGGTGGCTTGGTCATTTCTTCTAAGAGTTTGCATTCAACAGTGATAGTTTGCCCTTCCTGGTAATTGGGTAACTCTTTATCTTCTTTTTTTACGGCTAGATAGTTACGCCAGCCTTTTGATTTTGTTACAGCTCCAGTTGCTTTAAATTCAAGTCCTTGATTATCAAGAATAACACTGGTTGATTGATAACGATAATCAGGTGTAAACATCAACAAAGTCCTAAAGACTACCTTCTGATAAATAAGCTTTTCATCATCGCTTAGCTCACTCAAATCAGGAATAGTTTCAGTTGGAATAATAGCATAGTGTTCTAACACTTTCTTATCATTCACATAAGCTTTTCTTGGCGAGCGATTAGGTGTTTCTAATTGTTTATTGATTGCCTTTTGATAGTCTTCAATATGTTCAACAAGATAAGCAAATTCATTGGTTGTAATCAAGGTTGAATCAGTACGTGGGTAAGAAAGATAGCCTTTTTGATAAAGGCTTTGAACCAATTCTTTGGTTTTAGTTGCATCAAAGTGATATAACTTACTCATTTCTGATTGAAAATTAGTTAAATTATAAAGCTTAGGTGCTTCTTGCACTTTTTCTTCACTCGTAACCGTTTTGACAACTGCTATATTAGCTAACTGTTGTAGCATCTGTTCTGCTTCAGCTTTTGATTGATATTTAATATCGTTGGCAAATGTAACTTTGGCTTCAGGGTCAACAAGTTTAAGCTGCCAGTAAGGACTTGATTTAAAGTTTTCAATGGCTTCATCATTTCTAACGATTAGACTAACAATAGGTGTTTGAACACGTCCAACGGACATCGAATGTTCTTTTTTATCCAAGTAGCCTTCTTCTTTCATTTTAATGGTTACGAAAGGACTTAAATTAAACCCAACCAGCCAGTCTGCATCACCTCTTGCATCTGCTTCATGAAAGTAGTTAACTGAATCCTTTGGATTTTTAAGACTTGAGAAGGCTTGTTCTAAACCTTTCTTTGTTAAAGAGTTTGCCCATAAGCGATATTTAATCTTTCTTAGGGCTCCTGGAATTAATTCTAAAATACGATAAGCAATGGCTTCTCCTTCACGGTCAGGATCAGTACCAATGATTATGGCATCTACTTCCTTAACCGCTTTTTTGATAGCCTTAAAGCGTTTAATAGTATCTTTTTTAGGCTCATAAGAAAAGCCTTCAGGTAAAGCAGGAAGATTCGCCATCTCCCAATTTTCAAAGTTTGTATATGGATTAATTCGTTCAACTAAGTGACCAACGGCAGGTGCAACAATCACTTCAGCATTCAATACAGAAGATTGGACACGCCAAACGCCTTTGTCGTTTTTAGGGTTTCCTAAAGCGTTTGCATACTTTTTAGCCTGGTCAGGCTTTTCTGCTAAAAGTAAATATTTCATCCATTTTTCACTTCCCTTCACAATAATAAAAGCTACACCATTTATCGATGTAGCTTATTTTTTATCTGATAAGTTTAATAGTAACTGTTCAAGTTTAGTAACCAAAGGATCGTTTGGATGCTCCTTTAGATAGTTTAACAATTCATCTTCTGAAATTCCAAGCGTTTTAATAAATGGACTCTGTTTTAATGTTGCCATATAACCCTCCTGGAACTATTATACTTTATTACAGGCTAAACTTCACCATAATACTCACCATCTTCTTCATCTTCTGGTGGGAGTTCAAAGATTTCACCAGTCGCAAAATCCACTGCTTTGATTTCACTTTCTTGTGTCTGAGATTGGCTTTCTACGCTCATTTCAGGAAATTGAACAGGTACTTGTTCATAAACGGGCTCTTCTATGACGTGTGCACTTACTTTATCATATTTTGCTGATGCAGCTTCAGTTGGGTTTGAAGTATCAATTTCATTGTCCTGGACAAATTGGTCATAGTCTTTCATATCTGGATACCAGATATTTTTAGGGTCAATTTTTCCATCGCGTGCATTATTAAAAAGTTCTGGATCTTCAACCATAAAACGAATGTAATTATACCATTTTCCATCATTTGGATTATTAGATAATTCGTCTTTCATTGGATGGTCTGTCACCATCGCTTTTTTATCACGAAAAACGTTTTGTTTTGAAATAAATACCAGGGCTTCATCTACGCCGATACGTGCAATTTCATCAGGTGTCATCAAATCACGTTGATGGGCTTGCGTACTTGTAGATCCTGATACACGTTGACCACGTTGTTCAGAATAGCTTTTTTGAGTAATAGTTTGTTTACCAGCCCGCATCGAGAAGTAACGCATGGTGTCTTCATCGTTAGTCCCCAAAAATAATAAAGTTGCACAATTATTGAACATAGATTTTCTTGCTTTATCACCATAAATCGTATCAAGCTGACTAATCGCTTGAATGATGATTTTAACAGACATTTCACGACTACGAATAGATGCTAAAACTTCATTGAAATGAGGGATTTTACCAATGTTCGCAAATTCATCAAAAATAAATTGAACATGCACCAAATCATCAGTTGTGTAGCCATCTTTCTTTCCTTGAATAATAGCATCGGCGTTGTGTGTTAATTGGTCAAACATGACTGTAAACAAAGTAGATGCTAGGAAACTGTAAGCTTTATTAGTTTCTGAAATGGCAACAAAAACGGCTGTTTTTTCAGTGTTCCAAGTATCCATCTCCATAGTGTCAGCCATAATCAAATTAGTGACAGCTTGGTGATCGAAGATAGAATATTGTGTAGCAACAATCGCAAGAACACTGGTTCTTGTTTCAGCTTCAAAGTTACTGTTAAATAAGTCCCATTGTCGACAAGCATAATTTCCAGGCATGGCTTTTTCAAGATTTGCAAACATCTTTTCAACTGGACTTGGTTCTTTTTCATTTGGACGTTTCATGTTACGAAGTAATTCAGAGACCATTGATAGGTTAGGGGTGTAATTTTGAACCTGACTATCAAAATAGAGATAACCAATTAATGCACGATTAAGAAGAAGTTTTGCTTGATTCCAGAAATCTTCACCTTCACGATCACCTTTTTTACTTCCTTCAACGATTGCTTCTGTGATACGGTCAATATCTAGTTCTGATTTCATGTAGTGAAAAGGATTGAACATATCTGATTTAGTGAGGTTAACCAGGTCAAATACTTTAACCTGGTAACCATGTTCCTCAAGCATCTTACCAGTTTCACGAACTAACAACCCTTTTGGATCGGTAACAATAAAGCTTGAATTCATCTGCATGAGATTAGGTTTAACATAAGTGAATGTTTTACCATCACCAGGAAGACCAACAACAAGAACATTTTTGTTAAGTTGCCATTGAAATGGTAGGTTCTTATTAAATAAGCCCATCTGAGCATTCTTTGTGAAAATCATGTTATTGGTCGGTTCTGAATCCTTAAAACCTGCCAATTCTTGAGCAGTCGCAAACCTTGCTGAACCTGCTTCTTCACCATGACGAAGAGTTTCATCAGGTTTGATTTTTAAATAGAACATCATGCCAATAAAGAAGCCAACCATTGCAGCTAAAATAGCAAATGGACTGAAGTTAGGATAAAAGTATGGTGGTTCAACATATTTTTCCAGGACATAGGTATATTGACTAAATAAATTGCTCATATCAGGTTTAGGAGCAATGCTATATAATACATAAGCCCTGTGAGTCAAAAAAGCTAAAACCAGACTAATGATTAGATAAGGGATAAGAGGTTTCTTTTGAAGTTTCATCAGATACTCTTTCCTTTCTTCTTAGTTTTAACAGTATCAAGTTTTTCCTTAGTTGCTTTCTTGATTTTGTTAATCTGCTCTTTTGGAGTTAACTCTTGTTCTGATTTCATGTACTTTTCTTTAGCTTTTTTAGGGTCATTAACGATTTCATTAAGAGTATGTCTCAAAGCATCCGCAATAACTTCCCTGTTAGGTGCTTCAAACCAAACTTGTTTCGTACCGTCACCCAAATCTTTAAAAGCAAAGCGAACACCTGATTTTTTAAGCTCATCCGTAAACTTACTAAGGTTAACATCCGCTTCTAAAAAATCAATATGATCTTTCGTCAAAGATGACTGATTGAAGTTTTTAAAAGACTGTTCCCCAATCTGTTTGTGTTCATCATAAGTTTTATACAGCTGTTGTGCCGCATAAGCTAAAAATTGAAATAACTGTTTACCTGTCTCAAGAGTGACACGTGCACCTCTATCAAAAATTTGTTCTTGATCCATCTTTCTCCCCCTTTATGTTATGGATAAGCAGTTAGTTTAGGAGCTTTTGAGACTAAATAGCCATATTTAGCTTCTTTGTTTTGTTTTACGGTTAGTGTCAAACGTTTGTTAGCGGTTGAATTATCGTCATAGCGACAATTAATAACATAGGTTAAAGTCGTTACTTTTTTAGTCATCACTTCTTTTTCTAACAAAACACTAACTGTTGTTGCTTTGTCAGTATCAAACTGTTTTAAATCAAGCGAATTAGAAATAAAATCCTCACGAGCTGATGAGTTTGCAAAATAATTACTGATGAAATAGCGACAAAAAACATCAGCTCCTTGATTAATGGTAGTCTGTTGTGTTTTATTCTCCTCTTTTTGATACCTACTGTAATGATTAGTAAGAGAAATCGCTAAACTAAAAATTGAGAGTAACAAAGCTATCATTACCCAAAAACGATTAGAAGACTTGGGAGTTGTTTTAACAGATGGCTTTGATTTGCTCATATTTTCGTTTGCGGTTGATAATTCATGTTTTTTCTTTTGAACTCTTTGAGTTTTTTCTTGCTTAGTCCCACGGCTGAAGAAGAATTTCTTATCCTTTTTTAGTCCAAAGTCACCTAAAAGCTCTTTAACGTCTTGTTCCCCAGAAGATGGAATAGTGAGTTCCATTGACTCTAGCAGCTCTTCATTTTTATCAAGATGAAAAAGTTGAAAAGTGGCTGTTGTATTTAGCTGTAAACAACGGTTTTCTTCCCCTTCCAGATAAAACTCTAATTCTTCACGATTTTGAAAATCGCGCTGTTGACCATTACTTAGGTTTGTAATGCGAAACATTACGCATCACCCCCAAGTTTACCCTTGTTATCAGCTAAAAAGGCTTCTAAGTCCGATAGACTCATACCATATTCTTTGAGAATTTCTTGTTGGCGTTTAGCTTCAAGTTCTTTAATATCAGCTTCCAACTGTTTAATTTTCTTTTGAGCAGCTTCAAGGGATGCTTTCGCTTTATTAAGTTGTTTCAACTTATCTTTTAAGCGATCACTTGTTGATTTTTGACGGCGTGCTGATTTTGAAGTGTGTTGTTCTGTTCCAAAAGTAGTTTCATTCATTTTCTTTTCTCCCTTTTATAGTGATAAATTATCTAAGCTATCATTAACAATTGTTTTCTCTTTAACAGGATAATCACCTTGATTTTGATTAACGGAAACAATATACCATTTATCAACTTGAACTTCAGTTACTTTATGAGTAACTTCTTTTTTATCTTTATAAGTTCTAGTTTGTAGTCGTCCTGTTACCTGAAGAGTGTCACCTTTAGCTGTTAACGTGTTAAAGTTTTCAGCAGGTGCTCCCCACAAGACACAGTCAATAAAGTCAGCTGGATAAGAACCATCCTCTGTTTTATATTCTCTACTTGAAGCAAGTGTAAAAGAAATAACCGAACGGTCGTTGACTTTTCTTAACTCTGTATTTTTAGTCAGACGTCCTGTAACAATACTTTGATTTAACATTGCCTTCTCTCCTATTCATCATTACTAGCAATAACATCTCCATAAGAATTTTGTGAAGCTGTCGGATCTTGAGAATCTGTAATTAAAAGCGTACTCATGTTATTTACGAGATATTTGCCATCAACTTTATTGTAAGTTAATTGAATAATAGTGTTATTATCTACGCCTGTTTGAGCACCTTCAGTTGAATTCTTTTTCTGAAGTAAATCATTTGTGTAATTAACATAGCAAATAACTTTATCATTGGTTTTATCAATATAAATTTGAGCATCTTTAAACTCAAAATTAACAACAAAGCCTTTATAAGCTTGATTTTGTGCTGTCTCTTCTTCAGAAACAGCAGCATTATACATGCCATCAGTCATATAATCTTTGTATCTGTTACGATTTTCTTCAAGATCTTTTTTAGTGTAATAAGCAATCAAAAACTGCTTAACCCAACCTTCAGTCAACTGATGACCTTCTTTAACCTTTTTGGTTAAAGTTGTATGACTTGAAGATTGATTATCTGTTTTCTTGCTCATTGACCCAAAACCTAAGCCAATGAGAAAGATAATAATAATCCCTACAATCATCATGACCCGTTTGAAAAAAGTCACTTTAAATTCATCTATCATTTTTTTCCTTTCATTTTTAAGGGGTTGCAAACGTGTAGTACGGAGCGTTACGACAAACACGCCAGTGAATTTGGCTTTTGTTACCTGCATAGTTACATTCAGATACCAAAAAACTACCATCAGCATTGACTGCTTCAACGATCATAACGTGTCCATATTGCGGATAGGTACTATCAAATCCACCAGCCGTTGAGCAAACAGCACCAGCCGTTGGCATTGTACTAAACTTCCAACCTTTTGCGACAAGATTTCCTACCCAACTTTTACCATCACCAAGACGACCATAACTTCCTGATAAATCTGTGATTTCACCTAATTCCACCAAACGGTTATAAGCGTACCAAGTACATTGACCTGCAGGATAACCATTACCAGGTTGTGTTGTCATGCTGACACCTGTTGGCATGCTCTTAATTTTGTCCCGATACTCCTCAGGGAAATTCCAAGAGGAAGCCATTGTTCCACCACCTGCGATTGATTGGTGGAACCAAGACAATGCTTGTTTAGCATAGCTTTGACGTTGAGAAAGTGTACCATTGTTGATACCTTCCCACTTTGTTAAGAAGGTTCTGGTAAGACTATCTGTATCAGAATTAGAACTTAACACACTTTTTAAAATGTTTTGATAATAAGGTAAATCACCTTCTAACATAAAGCGAATTTGTGTTTCTAGCTCATACCATTTTTTACCAATAGAATTCGCATAATTGATTAGCATAGTATGACGAGTACCGCCATCGGTGGTATCCGTCCATTGACCAAGTCCGATCCCACGATGAAGGATATTAGGATAACCACCACCGTAGATTGCTGTACCACCCATGTTTAACCAATTTGCATCATCCCAGCACCCATCAGATGATCCGATGGGTGGGCTAAGATAATCACCTTCGGCTCGTTTTGGGGTAATGGATGACTCAACGGTAAAGTTTCCAACCACGGCAGCAACACCATTATCAGTAGCACTTGGATAAAACTTCTTCATTAAGTCATAAAATTGTTTAGCACGTCCACTCAATTCAGATGATGTTCGCATAACGACAGTTGTTTGAGCGTACTTAACAAACGGGAAATAAAAACCAGGATTAACTAACACCCAAACGTTTGTCTTATTTTTCTTTGTCTGCTCCGTATAACCATATGAAACATCTTTATTTTTTATGTCTTGCAACCACTGAGAATCTTTAGCATCGACTTCACCATAGTTTTTGGCATAGGCAATCTTTTGTGAACCACCAGAAACGGTTCCAAGCTCGGCTCCTGCTTCAACTTTATCACCTGTCTTAACTCGAATAGCTGAAACACCATAATAAATGAAACGTGCATCGCTATCTGAGATAATTAAGTTAGTTGTTTTCGTTTTGTTACCTTTTAAATCTTTTGTTGTAACCGTAACCTTACCATCCATGACTGCATAAAGCTTTTGACCTGATTGAGCCTGAAGCGTTGTCGTTGGATCAATTTTATCTTTAGACGTATATCCATATCGCTTTGAAACAGTTAGATAATCTGTATCGCTTTTTGCATCATCAGCGGAATAAAATGGATTAATCAATTCTTGAGTAGCTAAGTATTTTCCTGTTTCGGATTGACTCTCAAGAATTTCTTTATAATCTGCTAAATCATCTTTATCTAACTTCATCCAGGCTTTACCGTTGGTATAAAGTTCTGCCATGGTTTTTAGATTGTCAATATCACTGTTCTCCTCTTTCCAGATATCATCAAGAGCATCAGAAAAATGATTAAAACCAAGTGCGCCAGTTAATTTACCGCCTGTACCATCATCCCAGTTAGCATCAGGTTCCCATTCACCACCATAGCGGAAATTCATGTAAAGCAAGATTGAGTCAATATCTGTGTAGTACTCGACCTGATCAGACGATTTTTGTCGGTCAACTTGTGAAATATGAAGCCATGACTGATTAAGCGTGAAATCATTTTGTTGAATGACATTACTTGAAAAGATTGAGGAAACAATAATTATCAAAAACAAGATAAAAGCAAGAACAGCGCTGACAATCCATGTAATGGGATTAGCTAATAAGGTTGCTGCTACACTTGCAGCTGTCTTAACAGCTGAAGCAGTCGCTTGTGCTACTTTTGTAGCAGCTTTTGCTGTTGTTTTAGTTGCAAACTTAGCTCCTGCTTTTGTGCTTTTATAAGCTCCTCTACTAACTTTAACCATGCCTTTACTTTTTTGATAGGCTAGTTTAGCACCTCGCCAAGTCACTTTACCAGCTTGTTTTGCAACTGCTTTTGACTGTCTCGTTCGATACTGTAAATTTTGTAAATCTGACAAAGTATCATCTTGATCCATCGCAGTTGTTTTTATCTGATGACTAGCATTCAGCGCTATATTTTTACCAGTTCGTCTAGCTTTCTGACCAATGGTTGGATTAGTCTTTCTGACTTTCTTTTTGATTTTCTTAGTAGCTTTCTTCTCAGCTAGCGCTTTCTCTAAGTCGTCTACAATCTTTTCACCGTCAACATCTTTATCAATGCCTTTCTCAGCTCTCCTTAAAGCTGCTCTAGCATGTTTCACCTTAATCTTAGCTTCATGATGCTCCTTTTTAGTAGCGTTTTGAGCTTTCTTAGCTGATAACTGATTGTGACGTTGAACACTTTCTTTAATATGACGCTTTCTGACTACACGCTTCCTTAAATCATCTTTGTTGGACATGATTCACCCCCTCTCTTATTTATTCTGATAAAGCAATTAATCAATTTGACGATAAGCATCCGTTGCAACTAAGCGGAATAGTTCAGTATTTTTAGGAATTGGATTTTCAAACGGTACTGTTGTTTGACCTGCAATAATTAAACCAGTTCCTTTTGCTTTCGGTTTTTCAACATAACGAATAAGTGCATCTGTCAAATTGATAGTTTGAGTTAAGTATTGTAAATCTGTTTTCTTTTGCTTCAACAAAACAATAAATTCACTGTTTGAAATTAATTTACGTCCTTCAGTACGAGCTAATAGTGTTTCAACGTTCTGAGTAATCCCAGTTGGAATAGCACCATACTTACGAACACGGGCGTAAAGGTTGGTAAAGAACTCTGCTTGATTATCTGTCAAGAATTGATTTTGCATTTCATCAAAATAAATGCGAGTGGTTAACTTACCTTGATTATTAACGACCTGGTTCCAAATGTAATCTTGTACAACCATCAAGGCAAATGGTTTTAATTTACCATCAAGTTTTTTCAAGTTGAAAATAACCACTTGATTATTCAAATTGACATTCGTTTCATGAGCAAAAATATCTTGAGAACCATTCGTATATGATTCTGACTTCAAAGCCAAATCTTGAGCTACATCTTCAGGTTGTTCCAACAGAATGTTGTACCAGTCTTTTAAAGTCGGTGTCCTATCAGTGATTTGTTCATAACATAAACGTGTGACACGGTCAATAATTGAAAAGTCTTCATCAGTAACTTCTTGAAGAATATTTTCAAAAAGTCCCATGATAAGTGATGATTTTTCACCGATTGGATCAGCATCTTCAGCTGATAGATTTTCTTCATCTGGTAAATCCATCAAATTTAAGTGGGTTTGCGATCCTGGGAAAATATCAATCAGTTGAGCATCAAATGCACGTCCTATGTCAGAATATTCATCTTCAGGGTCAACAATAATAATACGGTCATCAGGATATCTTAAAATGGTTGGAATGACTTCACTAGTCTTAACAAAAACAGACTTACCAGAACCTGAAGAACCTAGGATAACACCAGAAGATGTATTTAAATCACGTTGACGATCAAGTGTAATAATATTGTTTGAAATTTGATTTTGTCCGTAGTAAATCGCCATTGGACTACTACTTTGCAAGTCGGTATTTGTAAATGGAATTTGTGTAGCAATATTTGTCGTTGTCATATCACGCATAAAGCGACGTTTAACATCAAGATAAGTTTTTCCAATTGGTAACATGGTGTTAAGCGCTTCTTCTTGGTGATAGTACGTTTCCTCAAAATCAACCACATGTTTACGTCCTGCTTGTTTGACACGGTTTGTATAATCAGCAAGTTCTTCAGGTGTATCAGCTTTTAGCATGACTGCAAAAATACCTGAAAACATTTTTTGGTCATTATCATTAATTTCAGTACTCCATTTAGCGGCTTCTTCTGCAGTAGCTTGAGCTACACCTGATACAGCTAAATTTCCTGAAATACCTTTATCTGCAGCAACCTTTTGAGACTTAATCATATCCATTTTTACCCCTGCTTCAGCTGTATTGATTTTCTGAACAGCATCTGCTGGATCATACGGTTTAGCATGAATTGTAATCGCTAATTCAATTCCAATATCAGTGATTGACTTGATTAGACGGTCATTTAGAAAAGCTGGAAAACTTCTAGCAAAAAGAACTTTACAGTATTTCTTATCCATCATAAATTGATCCTGTTGAAACCAAAAACGTCCAGGAGCAACAAAAGATTTTGTTGTTAAACCACTAATACGTACATCTTTATAATCAACATTCAAATAAGGATTGCCACGTAACAAATCAGCAAAAATATTTAATCGCTCTGTTCCTGTCAAAGGCGTAAAAGGAATATCAATCACTTGAAATTGTTTTGAAAAATTGTTTTCAACATCATTCAATTTACGATAAGCTTGTTTGCGATCTCGTGCAGACGTTGAAACCGTGATAAATTTTTCAACCTTAAAATTATTTTGGTCAGTTGCAAAACGTGACGTAATCATATCATTATATTCTTGACGATAAACATCACGGTCATCACTTTCAAGTTCATAGGTAATTTGGCTTAAAAGTGTTGACGGAACAGGACGATTAATAATTAGCAATTGATAAGTATTATCACTATCCAAACCGTTTAAAGCTTCAACATAATAATCAATAATATCAAGTTTTTCATCTTCATCTGCCGTGAGATAATTTGTATCGCCAAGTTCCCAGGTTTTTGAGTACTCTTCATCAACAACGTGCATCAAACCGTCCTCAAACAGAGACGTATATTTAATTGTGTTTTGAGTACTAGCTTTCAAAGCTTTTTTGAGCTGTTTTGCTCGTTCTTTATCTTCTTTAGTCAAAGGTGTCGTTCCATTCATGGACACCCTTTTGTTGAATAAACGTACCATTCATATCCTCACTTTCAAAATCTGTTTGATAAGCACGTTCTTGTACTGTAAATTTAAACATCAAAACTTCTTTAATTTGTTCGTCTTTTTTTATGCCATAGATAAATGATGGTGGAACCGTCAAAGCTAATACCAGATAAAACAAAATATCAGGCAATTTCAAGAAAGAGATCAATGTTGCTAAAGCAACACCAGTGACAATCCCAATTAGCATAATGAGTTGTCTCAAAGTAAAACCACCAATAACGCTTCGTTCAAATTGATCAATAGCTTTAAAAAACTCAGAACCTAATTTGTTCATTTTTCTCCTTTCTACCAATACCAAAAAGCACCTCTTATTAGAGATGCTTTTTATTAAGATACATTCAACAATTGTTTAGCTTTACGTTGGGAACCAATCAATAAAATTAAGAATACTACACATTTACCTATATAGCTAAAACCTGAAGCATATGCTCCCAACCAACTACTTTCATCCAATTGAACTAATGTATCAACCCTAAATCCTTGCCAAATGGCAAGCAATAGAATTATTACAGCACCCTGAAGAGCAACTGCTCCAAACATTTTTAAAAAGTTAACAGCAATATGACGTGCATTATCACTCATCCAAAAAGCAACAATTACAGGTGCTATTGCTTTAAAGAAATAAAGTTCAATGAAACGCAATAGAACAATTACTTTTAAAGATAGAGTTGCTGCAGCACCAACAATAAAACCAATACCGTCAATCATCAATCTAATTCCATATTTAACGTGTTTAATCGGAACATATTGAAAACCTGCACCTTTAAAATCAACACCAATTAGCTTGGTAATACCATTAGTAAACCACATAATTGCATTTAAAACTGCACCTGATTGAGCTACTAAAAAGTAGGCAATAAAATATTTAACTGCCACTTCTAAGAAAAGCTTCCAAGTCATCTCAACACCTTGGTTCCGAATAAATCTGTACCAAGAGAGCATTTCAATTAAAAATAAAATCGAAATCAGAATATAACCTATTGCCATCAAAGACTTGTTGATTGCACCAATTGATGAATTAACTGTTTTATTATAACTTCCTAAAGTCTCAGTCAATTCCGAAACAATTTTATCCATATCTCTCCTTTCTAGCATAATAAAAAAGAGCCTTGAAAATAAGGCTCTCATCCTATAATTATTTGTGTTCTTCTACTTTTGAAAAAGTGGCAACTAATGCAAGTAAAACAATGACAATTCCTATAATCCAAGCATCTAATACAGGGTGTGGGAAAAAATTCGGATTTCCTGTAGATATAAAATCTGAACCCAAAAGACAATCAACTAGACTTTTTGAAACGCCAGTAATTTCACTCTCGCCTCTTAAGTCTGCAATCATCCCAATAACAAGCAGAAACATAAATTTAGAAACAAACCAAACCAGGAATACACCTATTGCTGATTTGATTAAATTAAAGAAAAGCATTGTTAAATATAGTGGAGACTTAAGAACAAAGAATAAAGCTTTGAAAAATCCACGTCCTAGAAAGCCTAAAGCATCCTTTAAGTGTTCGCCAAATGTTGGCTTATAAGATGCGTTAATTCGTTCCAACTCAGCTTGTGACTCTTCTGGTGTATGCCATCTAATACCGAAATGTTCCCATTTAGCATTATCAAGTTCATCCGCTGTTGGTGGACGTCCGTTAGTGGCTTCAAAGTTTTTTGCAAAAGCTACATAATCAAATTCCTTACTCATTCTTATTCTCCTTGTAACCCTTTTACTTACCGTTATTATACCACTTTTTCAACTGATTATCTTACATGTATGTAAGTTATTAGAATGAGATTGAGCGCATAGCCGCAACAATTGCTGCCGCAACACCTGCTGAAATAACTGCAATAGCTCCACCTGAAACCATTGAAGTCATGCCTTGGTCCATCATAGCTGGATTACCATTTTTACGTCCCGAAAAATAGTCAAAGGCTCCTGTTAATACCCACCCAAGACCTACGATTGAAAGAATTGCTCCTAAAGCTGTAACTACACGAACTGCTGTATCCATAAATAAATTTTCTCCTTTAAATAAAATATTTAATAAAAATAAAAGGCTGTAAATAGTCTTATCAGTTATTTTTACAGCCTTTTCTTTTCCAACCAAGTGGGGCAATTACCTGCTCCTAGAAGATTATTATCTGGAGATTTAGACGTAACATTAATTAGGCAAGATAATAATCTTCTAGGAACAGGCAATGCCTATTCTTGCTTTAATTAGTTATGTTTTTCTTTTCTACGAAGACCAAGTGCTGCTCCTGCAGTCATAACAAGACCTACGATAGATGCTAAAAAATTTAGTGCTGTAGTTTTTTCACCAGTTGTTGGAAGGACACTAGCCTTAACAGCTGGAACTTCTTTCACTGGTTTAGCAGGCGTTTCTGGTTTTTGTGGAGTTTCAGGAACTGGTGTTGGTGTATGAGTTGTTACTTTAGCAACTAACTCACGACCATTGATAGTGTTGATAAAAGTATTTTCAACTTCACCATCTTTAATACGTTCCACTTCAATCCAGAAGTCAGCATCGAAAGTACCTTCAACACCTAGTGATTTAAGGAAATCTTCATCAATGCTATAAGCCCATTCACCTTTTTGAGCATCCCAAGTAACCTTAACAATTTTATTAATGAAATCATCATTAGTATCTTGATTAAACTCAAAGATAAAACGATAATTGGTTCCAGCCTTGATAATATCACCTGCTTTGATAAGACTACCATCTTCAGCAATCACATCATAAGGTAAAGTCATATCTTCTTTAGCAGTGTATTCAGTACCAGTGATGACACCCTTCCAGTTTCCTGTATAGCGGTCATGTTCAACATCAAGTTTATCTTTGCCATCATATTGCCAAAGTGTATCATGATCTTTCTGAACAGTTACACCATCAAGTTTGTAATTAAAGACTTGATTAAGTCCGACTTCTTGACCATCAAGAACTGTACCATCTTTGCTAATAGCGTGTTTTTCTGGTGAAACATCTGGAACTTTTACAAAGACAATATTTGATTGATAACCATTACCAAATTCGACTTGCACAAAGGTGTTTTCAGCTTTTTCGCCTGGTTGAGCAATAACTTCAACTGGTAAGTTTACAGTAACGTTATTACCAGTTAGAACATAATTTTCGTAATAATCTTTCAAATCATTTGGAATCCATACGATAAATTCTCCATTTGGAGTAAGGCTCGTACCATCCAAGAAAGTTTGAATTTCAGTTGGAATTGGTTGACCTGCTTCAATATCATAAAATGTTCCTTTGGCAGTAATATCATTGCCTTTACTATCTATTACAGTAGCTTTTGTTACGTCAGGTTTGACAGTTGCATCATCAGTATCATCATAAATACCTGCTGCTTTTGTTGTTGTATTAACATCAACAACTGTATTAACGTAAGTACTATAATCTGTAATCAAGTGGAATGTTACATCTTTATCAAAAACAGTCTTACTATCAATGTCTCTACCAGCTTTATCTGTGACTGTTTTCGTTGGGTTTGGATTATCTGGTGTATCAATTGATGGAATATTTGAAACAACTTTATAATACCCTTTTGCAGTTGAATAAATAGTTTCAAAAGCATTATCATAATGAGCGTTATCGTTCAATGGTTTACCAACAAAGACGAAGTCAGGAACTTCAATATCCTGATCACGATGAGCGTTTAGGATTGACAACAAGTTAGCTGTTCCAACAAGTTGATAAGAGCCATCTTCAGTAGTTTTAAGAGTATAATAATCAGCGTTTGCCTCAGCTGTCGCTTCGCTATCTACTTCAAAACCTGATGGAAACGGATCATTCATCACAACAGCAGTCAATTCTTCACGACCTGCTAATAGATTGCTATTTTTAAGTACCCACTTAACAGTTGAACCTTTAGCAACTGTCTTACCGTTAATATCAACATTGTCATTATTAGTAACTGCTTTTTCATTCGTTGGTTTTTGAGTCACTTCAACAGGATGAACTGCAGTTTTAAGTGTAATATCATGGACAGTTACTGAAAGAGCTGGTGTTGTCACTTCTGTCTCAACAGTAATAGGTGCTACTTCTGTAGCAAGTTTAATGTCATGTGTTTCAGCTTGAACATTAACATCATGAAGAGTAACTGCTTTAGGAACAGTTACTTGTTCAGGTGTAATATGAATATTTTGAACTGTAACAGGCAATAATTCTGTGTAAGTTGGTTTTTCTACATTTGAAATACTTACATGACGTGGTGTAACAATGTTTACTTTTGCTTCAGCACCAAAATCAGTACGAGCAACCGCAACACCGTTACCACCTGGAGTGTTACGGATAACGGTTGAATATTGATTGCTGTATTGAGCGATTAGCGCTACACCATCAGGTGCAGAGTTAAAGCCAGTCAACGCACTTGTTGGTGTAATATTTTTACCGTAAGTGAGTCCCAAGTTTTCATCAACGGCAACTCGGTTACCATCAACACCTGAGTTTGTAGCGAAGCCACCACCAATACCAAGAACTGTAACACCATCTGCTTCCAGGAACTGACCAATATCAAAATCTCCTAGGAGTGAAATCCAAAGATAATTATCATTATTGTCTGGTGAATCAACACGAATGACAGTACGAATACCATCAGTTTTATCGTTAACTCCATAACGATAGCCATCAACGGCATTGATAGCTCCGTCTTGGTTCCAGAAGACAACCTCATCTGCTGGTGATGCTAAACCAGAAGTATCTGTGTGGAACAAAACATAAGCATCATGTTTTGAACCATCAAGCATTGTGATAGCACTTGGAATACGATACCAAGTTAGGATTTTACCTTTCCAAAGTTGGGTTGTTGTTCCATTAGCATTATAATCATAAGCACCAGCCCACTCTGAACCAATGTTTCCAGTAAGATTAGCACCTTCTGGTGCTACATTTCCCCAGTTAATGTTGGCAATAACGTGAGATTGGTTGACGTTACCTTTAACATAAACGGTTGCTTTACCAGGTTCAAGTGAACCAGTTGCTACAATCTCAACACCATTAACTGTTTGAGCTTTCTTAAATTGGCTGGTATTAGATTGAGTGTAACCATTTGGTCCAACATGTTGAACCCAGCCATCAGATGCTCCAAGAACATTACCGTCATTAACTTGTTCAAATTGTGATTTGACTCTTTCAATTTCATCAGCATTAAATTTATCAGCCGTAGCTTTGTCTGTTTCATAATCACCAGTATAATTCAAACCTACACGATCAAATGCTGCTTTATTTTTTTGATCAACAGATGCTTTTTGAGTGTCGTAAGCATTCTTCTTAGCCGCATTTTCTTGTTGAATTTGCTCATTTTTAGTAGCAACCTCATTCACTTTATCTGCCTGCTCTTGAGCAATCTTTTGAGCTTCTTCTACAGTTGCTTCAATAGTACCGGCGTTTGTAACAGTTGTTCCAGAAGCAGTAGCTTTTGCAACAGCATCATTAATCGCTTTATTAGCAGTCACTTGAGCAGCCTCTGCAGCTTGTTTGTTAGTTGAATTAGTAGTTTCTGCTTTAGTCTTAGCTGTTTCAGCATCTTTCAAAGCTTGTTCTTGCTTAGCAAGATCTTGTTTAGCTTCATCAATTGAACCATATGATTTTGATTCACCTTTCGTAAGATCTAAACCAGCTTTTTGTGCTTGTTTAGTTAAGTCTGAGATAACTTTATCTGCTTCTTTTTGTGTTGCAACTACATTATCCAAGCTAGATGTTTGTTTAGCACTATCAGCTTGCGCTTCTTCAACTGAAGTATAAGTTTTTGTTTCTCCAGTTGAAACAGTTACTCCTGAAGCTTTTGCATTATCAGCAGATTGTTTAATAGCTGCATCAATGCTTTCTTGAGTTTCTTTAAATTCAGTAAGTTTAGCAACTTGGGCTTGAGCATCTGCTAAAGCTTGCGCTAAATCACTATATGATTTTGAACCAGATGTATTAACTGTAACGCCTGCTTTCTTAGCATCTGTTAAAGCTTGCGCCATTGTGTTTGTGATTGTGTTTTGTGTAGTTTGAGCTTCTTGCAAGCTAGCAACTTGATTAGCTAATTTATCAAGCGCTTGTTTAGCATCACTTGTTTTAGCTCCAGCTTTTACAGTAACTTTAACTCCCGATGCTGTAGCTGCTTCAACTGCCTTAGGAAGTTGGTCGTTAACTTGCTTTTGCACTTCAGTAACTGTAAAAAGATTATCTACTTGTTTTTGCGCATCCGCTTTTGCATCTTCAACTGAAGTATAAGTTTTTGCTGATTTGCTTGCTTCGTTTGAGACTTCGACACCTGCTGCTTTAGCTGCTTCTTCAGCTGTTGCTTTAACATTGTCAACTTCTTTTTGTGTTTCAGCAACTTGGTCAACCACTTCTTTTTGTTTCGCTAAATCTGCTTGAGCATCCGCATAGCTAGAGTGAGTAACCGTTCCATTTTCATCAACTTCTACACCAGCTTGTTTAGCATCTGAAACCGATTGATCTAAGCCATCTGATGTTACTGTTTCCGTTAATTGACCAGTTTGTTCACCAGACTGATTCGTTAAATCAGTGTGTGATTGACTATTATCTGCTTGTGCTTGGGCTAAATTAGTGGCATTACTGTCAGATACAACAGTTACTTCTGGTTGTGTTTCAACCGTGTTTGTTGCATCATCTGCATATACTGCTCCTGAAACAGTGATTGCTGCACCAAGCGCAATACCTGAAGCTAATCCTTTAGCCCATTTTTTCTTGCGGAAAAATCCGTGTCCATTTTGTGTGTTTTGATTTGTCATAATAATCTCCGTATGAGTTTCCTAAAAAACTATAGCAATAAAAAATGAACAGTTTAATGACGTGTTCAGGTCTACTTTAAATTAAATTTCTTGATTTTTACGTTTTTTCAAGCCAAAACCAAGAACTGATAAAATGAGGGCACCTACAACTGATAAAACAGTTGAATTTTTCTCACCAGTGTGTGGCAAAGTTACCATGTCACCTTGAATGGTTTTAGTTGTATAAGTACCGTCAGCATTTGCTGTTACACCAACTGACTCTGGTGTAACTTTTTCACCTGATGAAAGTGTTACGAAACCATCACGAATATCAACAAGACTGGCACCATTATAAAGTGTTACAGGATTACTACGAGTCACATCACGTACAACTTGACCAGTCACTGTTGAAGTGGTACCAACTTGCGAAGCGCCAGCGTTTTGAGCTGTTTCCGCTGAAATATTTGGATTATTTGTTGGAACGCTCGTATCAGGTACGACTGTAGCTTTACCACCATCTGTAGTTGGAACCTCTACTTCACCAGGTTGTTCTGTTGGAGTTTCAGCTGGCTGTTCTGGTTCACTTGATGGTTTTTCAGATCCTTTTGATTCAGAACTTGGATTAGTTGGTTCATCTTCGGTAGTGCCAGGAACCGTTTCACTTCCTTCGGGAGCTTCTGTTGAAGAAGATGATGAAGGAGTCGGTATATTTGATTCACTTCCAGGTGCTACTTCTGATGATGAAGGAGCAGGTTTTGGTTCAACCTGCTCAGTTGATGGTGAAGTTGTTCCATCTGAAATAATTTCATCTGCATAAACTCCTGTTGATGCTGTCGCTAAAATAGCTGTTGAAAATAAAGCTAACGCTTTTACTTTTTTCATGTTTGCTCCTTTATTCTTTCCTTTGTCGGTGATAACCTCTTCCTGTTAAAACGAGGACATATTTTCCGTTTCGTTTAATTCGTTCAGCTATGATAAAGTGTTTTCGCTTAATGAATTTAATAGCTGAATAAATTTCATGAAACCTTAAAATATCTTCACCAACAATTGTGATTTTACCGTTAATTGTTCTTTTTCGCTGAACAACGGCAAATTTATGTTTGATAATAACTTGTCTTCCATCGTCAAGATAAGCTATTGCTTCACCTTGTCGACCAAGAAGACGTAAATCTGATAGTGTTAAAATCGGTCTATCAAATACTTTTTGTAAGTTTGGCATAGCAAACTCCTTTCTTGCTTTTGTAGAATATAATTCTATCCGCAATAAACAAACGCATGAGTAATACTCACAACTCCTAAACAGGAGTTAAGCCAGGACGTGCCTACTACTTTAGCAGGCTGTAACACCGCCTTCCTTATGCATTGTTATTCCATAGGCTTGCTGATCAGATCGGTGTTGGTGTTTAATTATCAAAGGTCACAAGTAGTTTTGTGACTTGCCCAGGTCAATGATTGCTGTTAAGCAACATTGTGTGTTTTGTGAGTGTTGTGGTTTGGATATGATATTGTTGTCATTTCATCATCAGCCAATAATGGAGCATTGTGAGCTTCAACAGTAACTAAGGTAATCCCTATGATAGCTACAAAACTTATGACTACGAATACGACACTAAACATTTTCATCACCTTCTTTTTTCATGCTATAGTAATTTTCAGCATTTAAATGTGCTATACTTTTTTGCTCATACAGTCGCTCTTGTTTTAAGTTTTCTAGTGATTTCAGCAAATACGCTAATGGAGAAGTGCTATCTTTCGGAATACGTTCAATCATGTTTAATACTTCAGCACTTGTTACATAGCCACTTGCTAAATATTGTCCGATTTTCATTTTCTGGTTATGAGTCATTGTTAAAACATTAGGAAACCCAAACAGTTGCTCATTGTATTTATCAGCAATTATTTGTAAGAGAGAATAATACTTTTGTTCAACGAATGGAGTTGATTGATTTTGTGATAATGACTGATTAGTTTCAGCAGACTGTGAAAATTCGTTAGAATTTTTCTCAGGCTTTCTAGAACTAATATTATTACTCTTTTTATTCTTACTCTCTTTATTCTTACTTGAGTCGAGTTTCACGACTTCTTGAAGTCGTATTTTCCGACTTCTTGAAATCGAGTTTTCCGACTTCTTGAAGTCGCATTTTCCGACTTCAGTTGATTTTACTGCGTTTATAAGAGGTTTCGCTTCTTCAAAATCCATATTTAAGATATTAATATCAGTAATGATATTTTTAACATAGATACGATTCGCCTTTGTTACACCTTGTCTAACCTCATCAATTAATCCATATCGAATAAGTTCTTTTTTTAGTTTTATTATTTTATCACGTCCCCAACCTAAGTCTTGAACCAGTTCTTCAATCGAATAGTAAATAAAAATATCTCCACATTCATCAACAAAGCGCATATCACCTTGTTTAACATTTGTAAGCGATGCAGTAATTCTATCCCTGAAGAGTGCGAACATTAATTTAGCTTCAGCTCGCAACTTACGATAATATTTTGCTTTAATTATCATTTTAGGAAGTTGATAAAAATCTTCGCTATTTAATACTTGTTCTAAGGAAATCCGTCCATATGCCATTACCTTACCTCGCCAACTTTTATCATCATGCCACCTTGGCTTGGAAATTTAATCAAGTTACAGTCTTCAAGTTCTTTTAAAGAGTTAACTACTCTTTCACGAGACCAACCTGTTTGTTGCATTATAGACAGAACAACTAAATTTCTTGATTGTCTTTGTTTAGCACGTGAACTCTTCTGGTATGAATGTTTCATAAGCCATTCCTTTCTATTTTTTGAACATAGAAAAAGAGAACAATTTTCATTGCTCTCTTGACTTATAGATTTATTTTATTAATTCTCAAAACTCTAGACACTTACTTGGTTTTTATTTCAATGTCTCTCTTTTTAAAGATGACCCCAAAGAGCTTTTATAGTTTAAAAATACTCTAGTATATAAAGCCATCTTACGGTAAGCGGTAAAAAAGAGCCTTAACGGCTCTGTAAATTTATTGAACAGCTGTCACAACAACGTAGCGATTTGGGTCGTTACCTTCTGAATAACTATCCACACCATCAATGCTTGTGATTGTTTTGTGAACAATTTTTCGCTCGCTATTGCTCATTGGGTCCATGACATAATCTTTACCAGTTTCGAGAACACGATTGGCTGCTTTGCGAGTAAATTCAATCAATGTCTCTGTGCGGTGTTCCACATAATCATGAACATTCAAAATGACAGAAAAATTCTTTGAATAACGGTCATGTAAGAAATTTTGTGAAAGTAATTGAAGAGATTTCAAAACTTTTCCGTGATAACCAATGACACGACCAGCTTCTGGCGTTTCAATTTGCAAATTGATTTGACGGCGATTGTGGCTAGTTTCAACCGTTGCATCAATGTCCATTTCATAGATGATTTTTTTGACATATTCTGCAACTTCTTCCGTAGCTTTTTCGATGTCTTTACTCAATTCACGTTGAGCTGGAAATTCACTAGCAACAAATTCTTCAAAAGATTGCTCAATTTTAGCCACTTCTGGGCTTTCGTCAACCTGAACATCTTCTTCAACTGGTCCTTTAGCCTTTTCAAGTGCTTCTAAAACCTCTGTATGGCCAGCTTCTTCAAGAATGGTTTGTGTTTTTTTCTTGTGCATGACAATATCTTCTTTAACCGAATCGTCAATGACTTCGCCACGCTCTTCCATTTTCTTAATAATGCTGGCAACTTTTCGAAGTTCCATTGTATCTTCAAATTTTGATGACACAGGTTCATTTTTTTGATTAACTTCCTCTGGCACACCCTTAACCACTTTTTGGTTAGCTCGGTGAGCCGTCACTTCATTAATCCCTTCGATATCAACCTGAGCAGGCTTTTTACCAAAACCTAAGAACCCTTTTTTTTCACGAGAAACCACTTTAATGTGGGCTTTAAGGCGTGACAAATGCAACTCTTTCAAGCCTTTTTCAATAGCATCTTCAACAGTTCTACCTGTGAATATTACCATACTTTCTTCCTCTTACTTTCTTCTCTTTTGCGCTTTCTTCTTAGCACGACGAATCTTAGCCGAACGTTCTTTTTCAGCTTGTTCCTCTTCCAATCGTTTGGCAATGATTTTGAAAGGATTATTCAACAAAAGAATTTGGAATACCTGAAAAGCATAAGAAACTGACCAATAAAGCACAACCCCTGAAGCCAATCTGAAACTCATAAAGAAAATCATAATTGGCATCACATAAGTCATCACCGTCATGGCAATATTTTTCTCACGCGCTGCTTTGTTTGTTAACCAAGATGAAAGGAATGTGAACAAAGCGGCTAAAACAGGCAAAATAAAATATGGGTCTGGTTTTGATAATTCAATCCATAAAAATGTACCTGTTTTCAAAAAGGCAACACGTGTTAAAGCTTGATACAAAGCCATCAAAATCGGCAATTGAACGACTAGTGGGAGCATCGTCGCATATGGATTAACACCGTATTCCTTGTAAAGCGCTTGGCTTTCCTCTGTCAACTTCATGCGGCTGTCTGTATCACGACCAGGATACTTTTCTTGCAACTTTTTAAGCTCTGGCTGCAAGTCTTGCATTTTTTGCCCTGATTTGATTTGCATATTGTAAAGCGGCATCATGATTGCTCGAATGATAATGGTAAAGAGAACAATCCCAACTCCGATTCGACCATTAATCGATAGCCACTGAATAGCTTTGGCAAAGAAATAAACAATTTGATCCCAGCCATTAGTTGATGAAGCGGTTACTTCACTGCGACCACAAGCAGCCAAAAGTATTAAAGTAAGACTACTTAACCCTAATAATTTAATCTTTCTTTTCACTATTTAGACCTTCCTGATATAAATTGGCAAGTTTTAAAACATGGAGTAAATTTTTCTTCACTTCATGATAATCAAGTTCCTCGACACCTTTACGAGCAATGATAACAAAATCATGATGTCGTAAATTTGGTGACAATTCCATGACAACATGTCGAATTTTTCGCTTGATGCTATTTCGGGTAACAGCATTACCAAGTTTTTTGCTTACAGAAAGCCCTACACGATAGTGGCCTTGATTTTTTTCTAATTGATAGACGACAAATTTTCGATTGGCAACACTTGTTCCCTTGCTAAAAATTGCCTGAAAATCTTTGTCACTTTTGACACGATAGGTTTTCTTCAACGTACGACTCCATTCTAAATTATTTTTATTATACCATAAAAATTTAAAAAGCCCTAACCTCTAAGGATTTTGGGCTTAATATCTTTAAATATTTTATTGGAAAATGCTTTAGGAAGTAGAAAAAATTGTTAATGAGTCGCTTTTAGACTGTTTTTGGCTTCTTTAATTTGCCATTTGACTTGGTCAAATCCAGTCCCACCAAGAGAATGGCGACGCTCAACAGCGGTGTGTGATTTAAGAGTTTCATAAATGTCCTCATCAATCAAATCAGAAATTTCTTGGTAACGTTCAAACGGCACGTCTTGCAAATAATAGCCAGCTTTAGTACATTCTAATACTAATTTACCAACGATTTCATGAGCTTGACGGAATGGAAGCCCTTTGCTTGCGAGATAATCAGCCAATTCAGTTGCATTTGAAAAATCTTTTTCAGTTGATTCAGCCATATGCTCTTTATTGACCATCATGGTTTTAAGCATACCAGCCAAAATATCAATAGCCACCGTAATGGTTTCAACCGTATCAAACATACCTTCTTTATCTTCTTGCAAATCTTTATTATAAGCCAAAGGCAAAGATTTCATAACCGTCAAAAGCCCAAAAAGATTACCATAAACACGACCAGATTTTCCGCGAATCAATTCTGCCATATCAGGATTTTTCTTTTGCGGCATGATTGATGAACCTGTTGAGAACGTATCTGAAAGCGTCACAAACTTAAATTCATTTGAGCACCAGCTGATGATTTCTTCACAAATACGGCTCATATGCATCATCAAAATCGAACTATTTGCCAAAAATTCCAAGATAAAATCACGGTCAGACACTGCATCAAGGGAATTGCTGTAAGGTTTGGCAAAGCCCATAAGCTCCGCTGTCATCTCACGGTCAATTGGAAAAGTTGTTCCAGCAAGAGCAGCCGCACCAAGCGGTGATATATCCGTATGTTTCACATTAAATTCAAAACGTTCACTATCACGCGTAAACATATTATAATACGCCATTAAGTGATGCCCAAATGAAATCGGCTGTGCGTGTTGCAAGTGTGTATAACCTGGCATGATAGTATAGACATGCTCATCAGCCAAGTCCACCAACGTTTGACGTAAATTGCCAAGCTTTTCAATCACTTCATCAAGCTTAGCTTTTAAGTACAAGTGCATATCAGTTGCCACTTGGTCATTACGTGAACGCGCCGTATGCAATTTTCCAGCCACAGAACCGATTTTAGCAGTCAAGAGACTTTCCATATTCATGTGAATATCTTCGTTTGACACGTCAAATTCAATTTTTCCAGCCTTGTATTCTACAAGCAGTTCTTCAAGACCTTCTTTGATTTGCGCAGCTTCGTCTTTTGCAATAATGCCTGTTTCACCAAGCATAGTCACGTGAGCAATTGAGCCTTTCAAATCAAATTCTGCCGTTTTTTGGTCAAAAGAAATCGATGCTCCAAATTCTTCAACCCATTTTTCAAGACCAGCTTCAAAACGCCCGCCCCATAATTTATGATTTTCTGTTGCCATAACAATGATACAATGAACCACCAAAACACGTGGCGTTCAAAGCCTTTCTCTTTTCTTAGTTGTTTAATTAATAAATAAGTCCAAGGAGCAACCTAGGACTTATAGGGTGTTGCCTCACGGGGCGTTGGTCTTAAATGATTCTCACAGGATATCATTATTTAAGCTCGATGCCACTCTCTGTTGACATTAACGAGATAGGTAAGTTATAAGAAAAGAGTCTCAGATGGGGCTCCCTGTCCCCTTTTATCTGAAGCTTGGTGGAAATTTTCGGTACTAATCATCGTCATCATGGCTTGCCGTACCCTAAGTACTGCCTGCGCCATTCTTCCTTGATTAGCCTTGAAAATTTCTCACCAATTCTTTCCTTACTTATTAAGATTTTTATCTACGGCTCAATTCCTTGATTGATATCAAAATTATCGCCTTAGAAACTATTTTTTTGTTTTCTGTTAATTATTTATTGTTTACTTGTGAATTAACTTGGGTTGGTAGTCCCCAAAGTTTGATGAATCCTACAGCTGCGTCTTGGTCAAAGCTGTCAGCTGATGTGTAAGTTGCCAAGTTTTCGTCGTAAAGTGAGTTTGGTGATTTACGAGCCACAACTTGAGCATGACCTTTGTAAAGTTTCACTTTAGCGGTACCGTTAACCACTTTTTGTGTTTCTTTGATGTAAGCAATGATAGCTTCTGTCGCAGGGCTAAACCACAAAGCATTGTAGATAAGGTTTGACAATTCATTTTCAAGAATTGGTTTGAAATGAGAAACTTCACGTACCAATGTGATGTCTTCGATTTCTTTGTGAGCTGTCAAAAGTGTGATAGCGCCTGGGCATTCGTAAATTTCACGTGATTTGATACCAACCAAACGGTTTTCAACGTGGTCAATACGTCCAACACCGTGTTTACCAGCGATTGTGTTTAATTTTTGGATAAGGTCTGCCAATTTTAGCTCTTCGCCGTTAAGTGCAACTGGTTTTCCTTCTTTAAATTCAATATCAACAAATTCTGGTGTATCTGGAGCTTCTTCTGGAGAAGTTGTGATACCAAAAGCATCCTCTGGTGCTTGATTCCATGGATTTTCAAGGACACCACATTCATTAGCACGACCCCAAAGGTTTTGGTCAACCGAGTATGGATTGTCAAGGTCAGCAGGAACTGGCACACCGTTTGCTTTAGCGTATTCAATTTCTTCTTCACGAGACCATTTCCATTCACGAACTGGAGCAATAACTTTCAAGTTTGGATCAAGCGCAGCGATTGCCACTTCAAAACGAACTTGGTCATTACCTTTACCAGTACATCCGTGAGCAATAGTAGTCGCACCAGTTTTATGAGCAATTTCAACCAATTTTTTAGAAATGACTGGACGGCTAAGCGCTGATACCAATGGGTATTTTTGTTCGTAGTAAGCGTGAGCTTGAAGTGCTGGAAGCACATATTCTTCAGCAAATTCATCTTTAACGTCAAGGACGTAAGATTCAACCGCACCGACTTTAAGAGCTTTATCATGAATAAAATCAAGGTCTTTACCTTCGCCGACGTCCATACAAACAGCAACAACATCATAATCTTTCATGAGCCAAGTAATGGCAACTGAAGTATCAAGACCACCTGAGTAAGCAAGGATAACTTTTTCTTTTGACATAGGAATACTCTCTTTTCTTATTTTTGTGTTTTTATCAACTTTATGTGTATAATTATACATATCAAAAACAATCCTGTCAACACTTTTTTGAATATTTTTTCAAAAAAAGCGAAATTTTTACGATTTTATAACAAATATACAGTATATATACAAAAAATGAGCGATTTTATGCAATAATATCTTCCTATCTAATCTAGGAAGATATTATTTTTCATCTATTTATAATATTTTTTCAAAACGTTCGGTGTAGAACAAAGCTACTGTCATGATAATTGTACAGATGAATAGGCAAAGGGCTGCTACTGTCCATGAACCAAAGAGATCAAAGCTATAACCAAACAGTGTTGGTCCAAAAGCTGCTAGGAAGTAACCTCCTGCTTGTACCATACCAGATAATTGAGCGGTTTGGCTTGGTGTATGAGATTTCATTGAGAAAGCGACAAGCAGATATGGGAAAAGGGCGCTAACAGCAATTCCGATTAAAACATTAACAAGCAACCAATAGACAAAACTACTTGATTGGAATAACAGCATACCAGTTCCGATGATACCACAAGCAGAGACAATCGCTAACATGATTTTACGATTCTTAGCCGATAAATTAGTGGCTAAAGTTGGAATTGTCAATGAAAATGGCAAACTAATCAATGAATAAATAGAAGCCAAGATACCTGCTGCTTCGCTTGATACACCAGCTTGACTTGCCATTGTTGGTAACCAAGTCATTCCTGTGTAAAAAAGAAGAGATTGCAAACCACCAAAAACAAGCAATGCCAGCGCACGCTTATTTTTCCAAAGTGAGCCAACGTGTGCTTCTTCATCCTTTTCAGTCACATGATTATGAAATGTATTTGGAAACCAGACCACCAAAGCAAGCAAAATCAAGAAACTAAGAAGTAAAATCAACCCTTTCCATGATGTCATCTTGACAATTGGCACAGCCACAGATGAAGCGACCGAAGAAGCTAAACCCATAGCTGTCGTATAAACAGTCGTCAAAAGCCCAATACGCAACGGTTGATTAGCCAAGATAACGCTTGGTAGTAAAACGTTCATCATGGCAATACTAACTCCAATAATCATAGTACCGATATAAAGACTTGGTAAATTAATCACGCGCATACTTGAGCCGATAAACATGGCAATCAAAACCATGGTGAATAATTTTTCAAGCCCAAATTTATCTGCCAAGCGCGGTGCCAAAGACGAACAAAAAGCAAACATAATCAACGGAATACTCGTTAGAATCCCTAGTGAATTGACCGAAACGCCCAAACCGTCTGCAACATAGCTCAAAACCGTTGGTATCGTTGTAAATGGGATCCGCAAAACAGCTCCCACTAAGATGATACCAAGAACAAAAAAGCTCGAATAATCTTTTTTCATGTAACCCCTCTTAACTTAGAAATAAACAAATTCAATGCCTATTATAACAAGAACTACACACGTTTAGAATAGACATTATCAAAAAACGGTTTTTACAACAAATTTAAATATTTCTCAAAATTCATTATTTTAAGCAAAAAGCCCGAGATTTACATCTCAGGCTTTTATTCTATCATTTCAAGCTGTTAAGCATATTTTCGATGTGTTCAATTGATTTTTCACGACCAAGAAGGTAGATAGTATCTGGAAGTTCTGGACCGTGCATTTCACCTGAAACAGCGATACGAATTGGCATAAAGAGGTTTTTACCTTTGATACCTGTTTCTTTTTGAACGGCTTTGATTTGTGGGAAGATATTTTCTGATTTGAAATCTTCGTCACTCATCGCTT
>ERZ773269.479-NODE-479-length-47770-cov-11.639862_pt1 | contig 47770 bp, 48 predicted proteins | sample MGYA00511958_ERZ773269 | MGnify/ENA primary metagenome ERZ773269 (study PRJEB29015, sample SAMEA2737761) | human gut metagenome | biome: human gut; feature: human-associated habitat; material: faeces | place: China | collected 2012 ... | reverse complement strand
TTTTCAACGACATCGCTCATATTTAAAGCCAGCACAACCGGAATCCCCGTCTCAATCAATTGCAAACTCAAGTACAGATTCCGCTCTAAATTGGTCGCGTCAACCACATCCAAAATAGCATCCGCATTGCCACTCAAAAGATAATTTCTACTGACCATTTCCTCAGAAGTATAAGGAGATAAGGAGTAAATTCCCGGTAGGTCTTGGATAATGATTTCTTTATTTTTGCGAAATAATCCACTTTTCTTCTCGACAGTGACACCAGGCCAATTTCCCACATGCTGGCTACTACCGGTTAGAATGTTAAATAAACTGGTCTTTCCACTATTCGGATTTCCCGCAAGCGCTAATTCTTTCATCCTTTTGCTCCCTTTTCGCTTTTCACAACACTAACCAGACTCGCTTCTGACTTTCTCAACGTCAAATCGTAACCTCTCAACTTAATTTCTAATGGATCACCTAATGGTGCGACTTTCTGCAACTGAACTTTTGTGTTTTTCGTCAAACCCATATCCATCAGCCTCCGTTTTAAAGCACCATCCGCATGAATTGCTTCTATATATGCCACATCTCCAACAGCTAATTCAGATAAAGGAAGGGCTGAGCAGTTGCTATCTTTCAGAACAACGTCCAGCTTTTCCAAAATAGAATTGTCCAAAGCAATCCTCGCAGCTCGAACTAAGAGAATGGCTGTATCATTTGTTTTTGAAATGATTTGAATAAAACTTCCTATCTTAATCCCTAAATCTGCTAAATGACGGACGCTCGCTTCCTCTAAATCAATTCCGACAATTTCATATTCTGTTACTAATTTCATTTGAGATAAATCCATACTCTCTCCTTTTCTGTTTGTCAAGAAATATGCTTACTATCATTATTAGTATACCACTTTTTTCTAAGAATTTCTGACAATTCTAAGGTAGATAGGCAAAAATTATTGCAAATTAAATACCCCCTAAGCAGGTGCCTAGAGGATATCTTATTAGAGACTAGCAAATTAATACAACAATTCATAAATTTCCATAGCAATCAAATCAATACTGTCAAATGTATAAGTTTCACGCGCTGCTACATCACGAAGAGTGAATACTGAGCCATTTTCTTCGTCATAGCTATAAGCTACTTCTGCTACAACAACTCCGTCACGCTCAAAATTGCGTTTCAAATTGCCGCCATCTTTTGTCATAGCATCTAAACGATTGATAATTCTTACTAAATGTGATTCCATTTTCCTTCTCCTATTCATTTATACGTTACTATTTTACCACAAATGAAAGATGAAATACCAGTAAAAGCCCTGTTTTTGATAAATTTAACACAAAATAAAACGCTTCAGTACAAAAATCTGTCTTTTAACACTTTATTCTTGCAATGTTTTAGAATACTGCTATAATAAAACTAAGAAATTTGACTATTATTGACCAATTGGTATTAGTCAAACAAATTTTAAAAGAAAGAGGTAGCACATGCTTTGTCAAAATTGTAAAATAAATGAATCAACCATTCACCTTTACACAAATGTGAATGGAAAACAACACCAAGTTGACCTCTGTCAAAATTGTTATCAAATCATGAAAACAGACCCCAATAATGCTCTGTTTCGTGGAATGACCAATATGAATAATCAAAACAACTTAGACCCATTTGATGATTTCTTTAATAATCTTGGAAATTTCCAAAATCATCAAGAACCACAAACCCCTCCGACTCAATCTGGAGGTGGTTACGGCAATGGAGGTTACGGTTCCAATCAAGGTGGAGGTGCACGCCAGCAAGCTCCGCAACAGCCTAAAGGCCTCCTAGAAGAATTTGGTATCAATGTAACCGAATTTGCTCGGCGCGGTGAAATTGACCCTGTCATCGGTCGTGATGAGGAAATCGTCCGCGTCATTGAAATCCTCAATCGTAGAACGAAGAACAATCCTGTCCTCATCGGAGAGCCCGGTGTCGGTAAAACAGCTGTTGTAGAAGGCTTGGCACAGAAGATTGTGGACGGTGATGTTCCACATAAACTTCAAGGAAAAGAAGTCATCCGTTTAGATGTAGTCAGCCTAGTGCAAGGAACTGGTATCCGCGGTCAATTTGAAGAACGAATGCAAAAACTCATGAAGGAAATCCGTTCTCGTCAGGATGTGATTCTATTCATTGATGAAATCCATGAAATCGTTGGAGCTGGTGCAGCTGGAGATGGGAATATGGATGCTGGTAACATCTTAAAACCTGCTCTTGCTCGCGGCGAGCTTCAATTAGTTGGTGCCACAACTCTCAATGAGTATCGCATTATCGAAAAAGATGCAGCACTGGAACGCCGGATGCAGCCAGTAAAAGTGGATGAACCAACGGTTGAAGAAACCATTACTATTCTAAAAGGCATTCAAAAAAAATACGAAGACTATCATCACGTTAAATACACAGATGATGCTATTGAAGCGGCGGCTGTCTTGTCCAATCGTTATATCCAAGATCGCTTCTTGCCTGATAAGGCCATTGACTTGCTAGACGAAGCAGGCTCTAAGATGAATCTGACACTTAACTTTGTCGATCCAAAAGTCATTGATCAACGATTGGTAGAAGCTGAAAACCTCAAGGCACAAGCTACTCGTGATGAAGATTTTGAAAAAGCTGCTTATTTCCGTGACCAAATTGCCAAATACAAAGAAATGCAGCAAAATAAAATGGCAGACCAAGATACACCTATCATCAGTGAAAAAACGATTGAGCATATCATTGAGCAAAAAACAAATATCCCAGTTGGTGACTTAAAAGAAAAGGAACAGTCACAACTGATTAGTCTGGCTGATGATTTGAAGGCACATGTCATCGGTCAAGATGATGCCGTTGATAAAATTGCCAAAGCTATTCGCCGTAATCGTGTCGGACTTGGCTCTCCTAATCGACCAATTGGATCCTTCCTCTTTGTCGGACCAACCGGTGTCGGTAAAACAGAACTTTCTAAACAATTAGCCATTGAACTCTTTGGCTCAGCTGACAGCATGATTCGCTTTGATATGAGTGAATATATGGAAAAACACAGCGTAGCCAAACTCGTTGGAGCACCTCCAGGCTATGTTGGCTACGAAGAGGCCGGACAATTGACAGAACGCGTACGCCGCAATCCTTATTCTCTCATTCTGCTTGACGAAGTAGAAAAAGCGCACCCAGATGTCATGCACATGTTCCTGCAAGTTCTTGACGATGGACGTCTGACAGACGGACAAGGACGCACAGTTAGCTTTAAAGATACAATTATCATCATGACTTCAAACGCCGGTACTGGCAAAGTTGAAGCAAATGTTGGCTTTGGAGCAGCGCGTGAAGGACGGACTAACTCTGTTCTCGGTGAATTGGGCAACTTCTTCAGTCCAGAATTTATGAACCGCTTTGACGGTATTATCGAATTCAAGTCTCTTGATAAGGAAAATCTCCTAAAAATCGTAGACTTAATGCTTGAAGATGTCAATGAACGACTTGCAACAAATGACATTCACCTCGATGTGACAGACAAAGTCAAAGAAAAATTAGTTGATTTGGGTTACAATCCAAAAATGGGAGCTCGTCCGCTCCGTCGGACAATTCAAGATCACATCGAAGACGCCATTACTGATTACTACCTTGAACACCCAAGTGAAAAAGAACTCAAGGCTGTCATGACAAGCAACGGCAAGATTATCATCAAATCAGCTAAAAAAGCTGAAAACGAAGCCAACAAAGAAATCCAAACACCAGCAGATGACAATTAATTAGACATAAAAGTCGCTCCTTAGAAGTCTAGGGAGTGACTTTTTAGTTACTGAACACTGTATCTTAAAATTGTCTTTAGTTTCTCTGGAGCGGTGCGATTTTTATTGTTCAAATAAATTTCACGATGATATGCTGCGTAGCGTTTTAACCCATTTTCTTGACAGAAAGCATCCATTTTCGCGAAGGTTTGTGGTTCACCGTCAAATGGTCCTACATGAAGCATGGCAACACTGCTTCCTTCGCTTATTCGTTCAAAGCGAATCTCATTATAAAACGGATTTGGTTTTTTCACTTTTACTTTTTCGAGAGCTGTTTCAACCATTTCATTTGTAATAAACTCTGGCTGAGCAATCATAATCGTATAAACCAAGTCGTCTTTTACCAAAGTCTCTGCTTCTGTTTGCTGCCAACTCCCTTCCAAAGGGTAAACGGTAAAATCAGTAAATTCCTGATGATGAGCAGTTTTTTTATACTCCATTTTAATCGCATAAGCGAGGGAATAAAGAGCAGAAACCCTTTCTGAAAAGTCAGCTTTATTTGGATTTCCTTGACCATTTAACATGATAAATGACTGCACAGGGTGTTCAATGACTACAGGAGTTTTTGGACCTTGATAAAGTTTTTTATCTAATTTTCTCCATTCATATTTCATTTGTTTGCTCCTTTCATTTTTCTATCATGAGTATAACAGAAGAAACTTGTCGCCTGGTGTCAACTTTTATATAAAAGTAAAATTTGTTTGAAGATTTTTCTTCTGTTTTCCCATATTTTTTATAATAGATATTCTGTTTTTTCAAAATAATCAGAAAATTTCAATTTTTCTATTGTTTTTTTGAAATAAGATGTTATAATAGACAACAAGAAAAATAAAAAAGGAGTTACGTTATGTTGATTATAGATATTATTATCATTATTTATAGTATCTTATCAAGGCGTAGCTACCGTTTTAAAATGGGATAATCATCTCCATTTTTACATGACTCCGCCTTATTCTCATTTGGGATAGGGCGGATTTTATTTTTCAAAAATAAAGGAGTTTTTTATGACAAAAGAAAACACAACCGCATCACTTACCCCTAAATCATTTTTGCATAAAGTTCTAAACGGAACCGCAATTGGTGTTATCGTAGCCTTGCTGCCTAACTGTATCTTTGCCATTATTTTCTCTTTAGACTTTTTCAAAAATAATGCTTTCTTTGCAACTTGGAATGTAGCTAACGTTCTTTTCCAAGCCACTTTATCTGCCGTAATTGGAACGCTGGTTGCCTTGGAATTTAATTTCAAAGGAATGAAAGCTGCGCTTCTGACAGCCATTGCTTTTGTTAGTTCTGGTGCTTCTAGTAAATTAGCAGGTGCTACAGAGTTATTAGGATATGTTCAAAAGCAAAAAGCCCCTGCTGAAATTACCGCAACTGCAAACAAAATGGTTACTGGATTCTACACGACCGGTACAGGGGACATTATCAATGTCATGCTAATTTGTGCCCTCAGCGTCCTCGTATTGCTCTGGCTAGAAGGAAAATTTGAATCTTTTAATTTTGTTCTTCTGCCAATCGTTGGATCGCTTCTTGCGACTGTGGGGTTATTCACACTTCCTTATGTCAAAATGATTTCTAGCTTAATCGGGCAAGGAATCATCTACTTTACGGATCTTCAGCCTTACTTAATGAGTGTTCTCATCTGTGTTACTTTTGCTATCTTAATCGTGGCTCCAATCTCAACTGTTGCAATCGGTCTTGCCATTGGACTAAATGGACTCGCTGCCGGTGCTTCTGCTATGGGGGTCGGAACAACTTGTATCGTACTTGTTGTTCATTCATTCTTCGTCAATAAACCTGGTGTAACTGCTGCTGTCGCCCTTGGTTCAATGAAAATGATGATGACCAATGTCTTTGAGCACCCAATCTCTTATGTTCCTATTGTCGCAACCTCTGCTGTTACTGGTCTGTTGGTTCCGCTCTTCACCATTACCGGGACGCCTGCATCAGCAGGTTTTGGATTAGTTGGTCTGACTGGACTCTTCGCTTCTGTTACAGGCGGACTTTCCATGGGACTGGCAATTCTAGCTTGGCTTGTCATCCCAACAGTTGTTGCCATTCTTTTCCGTCTTCTCTTTGAAAAAGTGCTCAATTTATACACAGCAGATATTTTCAAATTTGAACCTTAAAATGCTTGAAAGCCTTGACAGCGCTTGATTTCTGCATTATGATATTAGTAGCATATAAGAAAGAGTGGAAACGATATGACAGTCGCAACTTTTGGAGAAAAGCAAGAAGGTGTTCAATATGTGAATCGCTATGGCGTTTATGCAGTTATTCCAGATGAAAAGCAAGAAAAGATAATTTTAGTGCAAGCCCCCAACGGCGCTTGGTTCTTGCCCGGAGGCGAGATTGAGCAAGATGAGGATCGTTTGACTGCCTTAAAACGTGAACTGATTGAAGAGCTTGGTTTTACTGCTCAAATCAGTCAATATTACGGACAAGCAGATGAATATTTTTATTCTCGCCACCGCGATGCCTATTTTTATAACCCTGCTTACATTTATGAAGTAAGCCAGTATGAGCAATCGCAGGCACCTTTAGAAGATTTTAATCAGCTCGCCTGGTTTCCAATCGAAGAAGCTATTTCCAAACTAAAACGTGGCAGTCATAAATGGGGAATTGAAATGTGGAAAAAGAATCATAAAGTATGAGAAATTGTTCACATTTTTTATGAAAAAGTGCTATAATAGGAATAGAATATAGGAGGAAGTCAGATGAAGCTTATTAACACGACAAACAGCCATGCACGCCTTGTACAAAGTCAATTAGAAAGTACAGATGCTACACTAGTTGAGACTTTTTCCGCTGGAAATACAGACGTCGTCTTTACGCAAGCACCTTTTCATTATGAAATTCTGATTTCAAATAAACACCGCGCCATTCGCGAACAAGAAGTTGAAAAAATTCGAGAATTTTTTTTGAAACGAAAAATTGATACAAAATCGATTGATGCTTCTCGAATTAAGACACTCTATTCAACAAACCTCATTGAAATATCCATCCCAACTAAATAAGCCTGTCAAGGCTTATTTTTTTGTTTAAAAAAGAGTGAATTCGCAACTAAGTGCTCAATCCACTCCCGTTTTATTTCTGTCTGACATAGTTCATCATGTCGTATGGTAATGTATTGGCGGTTTCTTTGAGAGAATAATTTTCTAAATTATTGACATTTTGACGGAGAAATTTTGCATAACTAGCTGAAATCAGCTTTTCGTGTTCATATTCAAAAATAATCTTCCGCTCCAAATAATAGCCTCGTAGCATTTCCTTGATATTATTCGGTTTGATACGCGTGATAACCCGTTCAATAAAAGCACTGCTTTCAATAATTGCTGTCTCACGAATGCGCGAATCTTGCAAGAAATTGATAAGCGCAGTATTATAAACACCCTTCAGATTTTCTAAACTCCCGATAATTACTTCTGTATTGGCTAGATACAGTTCGGCAATCTCTTCTCTTTCAGCCTTACTAGGCTTTGCTCTATCTTGATTGAGCCAATTACGGAAAGTAGAGCCAAATGTAACAATCTCATGCAGCAATAAGCGAGTCATTCTGAAAAAGCTGATCAAAAAATAAGTGAAGCGCGAAGCAAGGTTGCGGTTGATTCTTTGCTCCATATTCCATAAATAACGTTGGTAAATGGAATAGGCACGGTTGCTTATTTTTCTTTCTTCGTAGGCTTGTTCCAAGCCGTCACTTTCAATACTCAGCATCAGCAATTGCAAATCTGTCAAATCTTTTTGAACAGATTTTCCTTCCTGCTCTAGGATAAGATGCTCGATTCGTCCATGATAATTATCAATAGCCGCGTAAAGCGGAGCCTTAACTTTGGTATGTTTCAAATCTTCTTCCAATTCTTGGACAACATCATTTAAAATAGCAATATGCATGAGGTAGTCGGATGATTCTTCTTTGTTTTCTGATAAACGAGGTAATATTACAAGCCCTGTCAAAAAACTAAGCAAGGTAACCCCAGCCACCAAGAAAAGCAAGAGAGGATACTTTTGTTCTAACGCTGTTGGAATCAAGAGAATGGTCGCAATAGACACCGTTCCTTTCACGCCTGAAAAAGTTAACAGAGCAATGTCTCTCCAATATTTCGACATTCTCTTTTTCAAACGCAGACTTCTCCAGAAATAAAAGCCATAAATCATGACAAAACGAATGGCAAATAGCACAATCGTCAGTAAAAGAATTGTCAGAAGGAGTCGAAGATTATCATAAACCGGACTTTTCAAAATGGGTTCAGCTATCGTTTCTAACTCAATTCCTAAAATGACAAAGACCGCTCCATTCAGCATAAATGTGACAGTTTGCCAAATCGTATCTGTCACGGTATCAACTTGAGCTTCTAATAAAGTAATCCTTTTAAAACGACTAGCCTTAAAAATCCCTGCCACGACCACTGCAATAATTCCTGATACATGGAGTTCTTCGGCCAAAAAGAATGTCAGTAACGGTAAACTTAATTCTAACAACAACTCTCCTGCTGTGTCTGAGGCTCGCACCGTATACAGCAGCTTTTGCAACTGACGATTAAAAAAAGCAGTTAGACCACCCACAATAAAACCGCCAATGATTGAAAGGATAAGTGAGGTGCTGGCTTCCTGAGCTGAAAATTTCCCTGTTGTCCAAGCCGTCAGGGCAAATTGAAAGGCAACTAAACCACTCGCATCATTTAGCAAGCCCTCCCCTTTCAAAATATTTTCTACACGTCTTGGAAAGGTAAAGCGCTCAGATAAGGACGCAAAAGCCACTAAATCAGTCGGACCCAAGGCGGCTCCAACTGCGATACAAGCTGCAAGAGGAAGGGACACCCATAGCCAATGTGACAAAAAGCCAAGACTCAAAGTTGATAGAAAAATAACTGGAAAAATCAGATAAATAACAATCTTCCAATGCTTAAGAATACTGGTAATATCGCTTTCTTCTGCTTCTCGAAACAGTAGCGGTCCAATGATTAAAGCTAGAAACAGCTCTGTCTCTAAATGAAACGTCCCAACTGGAATGAAAAATCCCAAGCCAATCCCTAATAAAATTTGTATAAGTGGCGTCGGCAAGCTTGGAAATAGCTTGTTGGTGGCATTTGAAACAATCAGAACAGATAAAAAGATAATAATATAAAGGAGTAAGTTCACATTTTCCTCCTTTATTTTTGTTTACAGCATTTTTCAAAAAGCATCTTCTGCTCGGAGATTTTTTGCTCTATTTTCGATAAATCGCGATGCTCAATCATTTTTTGACAGCGCTCCATTTCAAGATTGACTAATTTTTTCTTAATCCGAAGCATTTTTTTGCTCATCTGCGCATCGTTTACTTGCTTTGCTAAGATTTCTCCATTGGTTGAATCTAGATATTGACTGCGCAAGCAGCTCAATTTTTCATGTAGATATTGCTTATCCATTTTTCTCTCCACTTAGGTCATTTTTAATTTCTCAATCATCACTAAAAAGGGGGGCTGATTGATTTGGTTGATTGTTTTATAAAGGGCGACAGTAAATTCCTGCTGCGGCAATTGACTGACAAAATCTAAAACTGCATCTCGCTCCACATCGCCACCTGTATGTCCATAATAAATCATGATTGCAATCCGACCGCCAGTTACTAAGCGCTGACATAATTTTTCCAAAGCCTGAATAGTTGTATGTGGCTGCGTAATCACTGTTTTATCTGCCGACGGAAGATAGCCTAGATTAAAAATAGCTGCTTTAATACTTGCAACATATTGATCCACATTTTCGTGACCTGTTAGAAGCAATTCAACATTGTCCAATTTAGCTTCTGCCAAGCGCTTGGTAGTTTGCTCAACGGCTTGCTCTTGAATATCAAAAGCATACACTTTTTTAGCCAATCGTGCCAAGAAAAGCGTGTCGTGCCCATTGCCCATAGTGGCATCAACGACGATGTCTTCATCAGTCACTACTTCCTCTAAAAAAGCATGTGCCATTTGTAATGGTCTTAACATATAAATCGTTGCTCCTTTGCTTTACACCCTTGAACGCTGCCGCGACGGTTCATTTCCTGTTCAATCGCATTGAGAACTTCCCATTTGTTGAGGCTCCACATAGGGCCAATTAACATATCTCGTGGCGCATCGCCTGTAATCCGATGAATGACGATATGCTTAGGGATTATTTCTAATTGGTCACAAACAATTGAAACATACTCATCTTGGCTAAGCAGCTGCAAGCGTCCTTCATGATAATCTCGTTGCATGCGTGTGTTGGTCATTAAATGCAAAAGATGTAATTTAATCCCTTGAATGTCATTGTCTGTCACACAGCGGCGAACATTTTCTATCATCATTTCGTGAGTTTCACCAGGTAAGCCATTGATTAAGTGAGAAACTATCTCGATTTTTGGAAATTTCCGCAGACGTTGAACCGTTTCAACATATAATTCATAGGAATGTGCGCGGTTAATCAATTGCGAAGTAGCTTCATAAGTCGTCTGCAAGCCCAGCTCTACCGTCACATGCATGCGTTCAGATAATTCTGCTAGATAAGCAATCGTCTCATCAGGCAGGCAGTCTGGTCTGGTTCCAATGTTAATACCTACAACTCCTGGCTCATTGATGGCTTGCTCATATCGCTCACGAATGACCTCCACCTTATCATGGGTATTGGTGAAATTTTGAAAATAAACTAGATATTTCTTGACTTCAGGCCACTTTCGATGCATAAAATCAATTTCCTTGTAAAATTGCTCACGAATCGGTGCTTCTGGTGCTACAATGGCATCACCTGACCCAGATACCGTACAAAAAGTACAGCCACCATGAGCTACCGTTCCGTCTCGATTAGGGCAATCAAAGCCAGCATCAATCGGAACTTTAAAGGTCTTCTCTCCAAATAGTTTTCGATAATAAGCATTTAACGAATTATATGGTTTCATAACTTTCATTGTACCACAAAATAAAACAGAACTCGCGTTCGGAGTTCCATTTACACTTTACTAATATCCGTTGGCCTCCATTGGTGTTTTTTTAAATCCACACAGCCATTCGTTTTAAAAGTCACTCCTTCGGCCCAAAGGAGATGTCTCTGCTCCTCCCACGCTGGCGCTAAGCGTCCTGCGGAATTAACCACACGATGGCAAGGATACTTCCCATAAAGTCCAGCCTGAGACAGGACGCGACCTACCAAACGAGCATTTCTTTCTCGCCCTATCAAATGCGCAATTTGTCCATAGGTAGTCACTTTTCCTACAGGAATGCAGGCTACAACTGATAAAATTTGATTTATTAATTTTTCATTCAATACTTTATTCATCAGCATTTTCCTTGTGACAACCTAATTTTGTTTTCTTCTAAAACGCCATTGGAAGCGCAACTTATCATAATAAGGAAATTCAATATGCAACATCCCTAAACCTAAGAAAAGACTTCCTAAAACATCTGTTGGATAATGAACTCCTAGATAAATGCGAGATGTCATGATTGTAAGAATGAATACCATGAGTAACACTTGCAGCAAATGTCTGAGATGACGATTTTTCACGCGCTGGCTCACAATAATCACTAACGCCCCAACAACTAACGTCGAAGCCAAGGCATGTCCACTCGGAAAAGAAAATCCACCTTCTTCTACTAAATGTTGGATCGTAGGACGAGGACGTTGATAGACATTTTTCAAAAGAGCCACTAAAATTCCCGTCAAAGCAAGATTTCCAGCCAAAAGAATCGCCTCACTCCACCATTTTTTATAAAGGAAAAGACCAACTAAAACTACAACCCAAGTTATAATAACGGGTATGTTGATTAGACTTGTCACGTTAGAAAAGAAAAATGTCAAAGAATCTGGTAAATCCCCACGCAACATTGTCTGAATTGGCCAATCAAAGCCTTTTAAATAATTAGGATGAAACTTGACAACATATCCTAAAATCACAAAAAGTAAAAGGGCAATAGAGCCCTTGGTTAAAAACGTTTGTTTATTTTTCATACTTGATTAAAATTGGTTTCAAAAGCAGATAAATCAGCCAGAAGGCAACTGCAAAAACCACACCTTCTAATAGATTAAATGGAATGACCATTGCAAATAGATAGTTTGCCACGCCCAGAATCTTTGAAATATCAAAATTAGCAAATGTTGCATAGAGTGGAATAGCATAGGCATAGTTGAGAATCAGCATTGCCAAGGTCAATCCGAGCGTCCCCACCACAGAAGCGATTAGAAAACGAACGGTTGTCTGCTCTTTTTTCCAAATCAAAGCAAAAGCAATTACGAAAACAGCAACCGCAATGATATTCATCGGCAAGCCAATATAAGTATTGACGCCTTGATTATTCAGCAGCAGTTTGAGCGCCGAACGAACCAATAAAATGCTCAAAGCACCACCTAAATCCAGCACCACTAATCCCAGTAAGATTGGTAAAATACTAAAATCTAGCTTTAAAAAGCTAGCCCCCGGTAAAATCGGGAAATCAAAGAACATCAGCAAAAATGAAATTGCTGAAAGAATGGCAACAACAGCCATTTTGCGTGTATGTGTCATAACAGGTTCCTCCAATTTATAAAAATTAGAGAAGCTGGAAGGCTTGCTGAAGAACGATTTCTCTAAATCAACGGAACCTTTGAAATAGTATAAGAAAATTTCCTTAAATAAAATTTAAAAGCTGTAATTTTAGGCCTTCTTCATCGCCTTTCGTCTTCTCCCATCCAGACTGTACTGTCGGTTGTGGAATTGCACCACATCAGCTTACGCTCGCGGACTTAAAGCAGCTATCCAGTTGGCAAAGATTTTGTTTTTAAATGAAGTGGCGTTTCAAGGGTACACAAAGAAACTACAACGCTATATAAAAACAAAAGATTGTCAACGGCTACAAATTACCGCCGGTCGGGAATTTCACCCTGCCCTGAAGACCCTTTAATCATAACAAAAAAAGCCTGCTAGAGCAAGCATTTTATCCGATGTCGTCCATTCTTTTAAGAAATCCTATTTTAATTTGTCATGTGCATAGTGATGTACTAGCTCCAAACCTGCAAAATTCTGTTGCCGCAGGGCTTCATACACCAGCATACAGACTGTATTTGACAAATTCAGACTTCTGACATGTTCATCATTCATCGGAATCCGCAAGGCTTTTTCAGAATGAGCACGCATAAAATCTTCTGGCAATCCCTTATCCTCACGCCCAAACATGAAATAGTGATTTCCAGCAGTTGCAAAATTTTCTTCCGCATAAACCTTCTCCGCAAACTTAGAAATCAAATACAATTGTCCGTCCATTTTACTCATGAATTCTTCTAAATTGTCATAATAAGTAATGTCCAGCTTATCCCAATAATCCAAGCCAGCTCGTTTCATCTTACGGTCATCAATCGGAAATCCCATTGGTAAAATGATATGAAGAGGTGAATTGGTTGCCGCACAAGTCCGTGCGATATTTCCTGTATTTTGAGGAATTTGTGGTTCAAAAAGAACAATGTGATTTTGAAATGTTGTCATATGTTATAGCCTTCTCATCTATCTTAGTGAACTGTGATTGCTATCAAGCAAAAAAATAGCCACACTGCCCGGAGTCAAGCTCAGCAGACAGCGTGGTTTAAGGCTCATTAACTTACATCACAACAGGTTTGAGGTAAATCAATGAGGGTACTTTCTTAGTATATCACTTTCTTAGCACATGTCAACAAAAAAAGCTTTATTGTTTGTGTCTAAATTTTTGGGAAAGTCTAACTAACCCTTATAACCTAAGAAAACATTAGGTTTTTTGTCAGAAAAAAACTGAAACAAAGTTTTTTCTCTGCTCCAGTCTTGACGATATTGTTCTTTGTATGGTACAATACTGTTTGACTGATTAAGCAAAGTTCCGTTTTGTCTTAATCGGTGGTGTAGAAGTTCACGCTTCTACACCTTTTTCGTTTTTAATAAATATATTGTACCATAAATTACACAAAAAAGCAAGAGAAAGTACGGCAAAAAGACCCTAAAAAATCTCTTTTTTAGCGGTTTTTATGTATCCCTAATTATAACTATAACTTACCAAAATAGCCTTTTTTCCTAATGACGGCTTTATGTGGATAATGGTTAACCAGGCGACCAGCACTCAATCTATTTCCTTGATAATACTGATATTGTCTTCGCCAATCTCCAAAAAACAACTCCTCTAGCTGATCCATTCGTTCTAAGAGAATCATCTTGGCCATAGCACAAGCTCCCTTTACTGACCAATACATCCCTCGGTGCTTCATACGGTATGTAACTTTCCTGTGCTGACTTTCCATAACACCAATCCCTTGTGAGGATAGGCCTCTTAATTTGGGTGGTTTCGTTTCTTTGAAATGGTTAAAAAGTTTTTGACGGAAAGTATGAAACCGATCATACTCCTCATCGCTTTGAATAAGTGACTCTACAGTATCAAATACTGACTGAAGGAGAGGTTTTTGATATGTCTGAATAGCCTTAAAAGCTAGCACTTGCAAGGAATAAGGGTAAGGCTTTAGGAAGGTTTCAAGTTGTTCATTTAGGTGGTAAGCATCCCAAAAATGTTCATGATGTTTAATCCCTAAAGACTTCTTAATTTCTTGAAAGACTCGTTTGGTATAGCCCTTTCCGTTATCTGAATTAGTAATCAGAATCGTTTTATCCGTAATTTCAAAGTGGTTATAGAGATAATCCAGTAGCTCTTCTCTAGCCGTCTCATAGTTTGTATGAATGATTTCATGTTTATTTTGTAGGATATAACGGTTTTTACCTACCTTTTTAGTCCCTGTATGGACGAGAAAATGAGCCAAATCGGTATTGTGACGTTCGTCACCACCAGAGGTTGTTTTCACCATCACGCCATCCCCTTCCAAGTAGATTTTGTCTGCTTGGATTTTTTGCGGTTGCTCTTCTTCGAGCAAAAAGCGATATTGTTCCCTCTCTGAAAAAAGACGACCAGCTACTTTAACTGCTTTTAAGACAGCATCCTTTGTCACGAGCAAATCATAAGCTGTCTGAATCGTTCGACAAACTTCCCGATAGGACAATTTGGAAGCGTGCTTAGCCATGTGAAGAATAAGTTCGGGAGAATAGCGTATATAGGGTTTTAATCCCAACCACTCATCGACGGGATAACGCGTCTTTTTCCCTTTTCGCCATCTGTTTCGTGAGAAGGTCATTTCTCCAAAAGTAAAGAGCACGGTTCGCTCACTGCTATCTACTCGTTTATAACCATGTTGTATCATGTTAGTTGCAACACTATCGTCATATGCTTTGACACGTTTAAGAAATTCTTTCTCACGTAGTCGTGCCATCTCATCCATAAAAGTTCTTTCATCAAATCTAAACATACTTTATTTTATAAAATTTAAGTGTTTTTGAAAATATTTTCTGAAAACATGGTATACTAAAAGAAGTGCTAGAAGATTGATATGGTTTTTTTCTAGCACTGAGGATTAGTCACTCTCACACTAGGGGGTGGCTTTTTCTTATCCCTTATTTATCAACTCTTGTATCTCCCGAAAAGCTTTTATATCACCATTTAACGCTTTTTGAAGAACAACCAAGGCTAGTGCCATTTCATTCGTTGGATCATAGCCTAGCTCAATAAGCAAATCTCGCATCTGCTCATTGTTGACTTCAGAGCTTAGGAGTGTCTCAAACGCTCGCTTTAAATCAGCTTGTTGCCGTCTGACTTTTCCTGAAGCTAATCCTCCTTTTTGTGAGATTTCTCTTGCTTCGCTCTTGGTTCGTTGATTAATAGGAATTAAATTCTGTTCATTAGCCACCACGTTCCCTCCTACAGAATTTGTTTGGCTTTGATACCTGTTTCATGCTCAAAACGCTTCAGGATACGATAGACATATTTAGGATCAAGTTCCATGGAGTAATTGATACGGTTCAACTGCTCACAAACCATCAGCGTTGTTCCACTTCCTGCAAATGTATCTAAGACTATCTCTCCTCTACGACTGGAATGACGAACTAAGCGTTCTATTAGAGCGAGGGGCTTCATGGTCGGGTGAATTTGATTTTGAGTTGGACGATTAACTCTAAGAATAGATGTAGGTTGCTTATCTCTATAAGTTTTAATCAAATCAATCAGCTCAGCTCTACTTTTCTGTTCCAGTTTACTTTCAAGAATGGTTGATAAGCTAAAATCACTGACAAAGTAATGCTTAGATCCTGGCTTCCATCCGTAAAGACAAGGTTCATGTTGCCACTGGTAATCTTGACGACCTAAAACAAAACTATCTTTAACCCAGATAAGACATTGTTTTTCCAACCAACCTGTAACTGAGATGGCATTGGAAAAGGACAGGCGTTCACTATCTGCATGCCAAATATAAAAGGCTGCACCTGCTTTTAAGTAGTGATCAACCGCCGCAAAAGCATCTGTTAAAAACTTCTGAAAAGTTAGCTGATCCATTTGATCGTTTTGAATCGTCATGGCTTCCTTGGTTTTCCCTTCATAGTCCACATTATAAGGCGGATCAGTGATATAAAGATCTACAATAGCATTTCCAAGAAGTTGCTTGAGATGAGTTGGATTAGTACTATCCCCACACATCAATCGATGTCTGCCCAACTGATAAAGACTTCCTACCGCCATTGTTTCTATATCATCATCCGTATTGACGTCCTTCTCTTCCTTCCCAGTTAAAGGAGAAGATAAGAGGTTAACAGAAAAGCCAAACTGAGCCATATCAATGTCCATGATACTAGTCAGTTCTTGCTTCAGGAGATCTATATCAAAGTCTGTATTTAGAGTGATTTTATTGTGAGCCAAGATATAAGCTCTTTTTTTCTCTTCTGTCAAATGTTTCAGACGAATCACAGGAACTTGGGCAACTCCTAAATCTTTTAAGGCAAGGTATCGACCATGTCCTTCAATAATCATATTATTCTCATCAATGGCAATCGGATCATTATTTCCAAAAGTTTGAATGGACTCCTTGATTTGTTCAATTTGATACTTGGGATGTTTCTTGGAATTATTATCGTAGGGGGTGATTTGGCTCAATGGTATTGTTTCTATTTTCATTTGTTCTCCTTTACAAGACTTAAGTATAAGTAATATTATGTTAATGATTTTTCATTCGTTGACTGTTTTTGAGTAGCCACTTCACGAGAACGGATAGTATCTTTAATCTCTTGATAGTTTGTATATTGCTTCAAAGTATCTTCAAAGAATTCTTGCAGAGCCTCTTTTTCAATTTGATATTGTTGAATACGCTGTTGGATATCTGATAATTCCGTCTCTGTTGGAATATTTAATTCCTGAAGTACTTGAATAGCGGTGAAACTATTTTCTGGTGCCACCTCTAACGTCATCAAAGCTCCTTCAATTTTATGTAACCTAGCGAGACGATTATCTAATTGTTTCAATTCCTTATCCGTTTCTTTAATCTTCTCATTAAAACGATTTTCTAATTCTTGAAATTGAGTGCCACTTGTTACGCCATGCTCCACCAAGAAATTATATTCCTTAATGAGTTCTCGCATAGAGGAAATGGACGGATTTTTTGTGACGAGCAGCTCCCCATTTTGCTTCGCTAATTGTCTCGCAACGGTCGTTCCCATCATGTAACGGTTCTTTTGAGATTGATCTGGATTGAGAAAATAAAAGTAATCTTTTTCTTTGATGTAGATGGTATAATTGCCATCTTCTGTCTTATCTACTTTGTGAGCTGGAACTAAAATGGTACCACTGTTTAAGGCACCATAATCCATTTGAAGATAGATGCCTTGTTTACTTTCTTGTTCAACCTGCCAACTAGCCACTGATAATTTCAATTCAAAATCGTTATCGATTTCAGACTTTGTTTCTTGATAGCGTTCTTTGATTTCAGAAACATCATAAACCAATTGATTTTTCTCAACCTGTTCTTTGATTTGTTCGAGTGAGTAGCGTCCTTTCTTTGATAAGGTGTCATCTCTAACCCGTCTCTTTTGAGGTTGATCCGTCAATTGATACTTGACAAATTTCCCAGAAAAATCAATTTGAAGATCAAGAACTTTTGCTTTCTGCTTGAAATCTTCTAACGACAAAGAGTGCTTCAGAAGAAAATCAAGACGTTCCTTGATTTCAAACCGATAATTATTTTGTCTCCGCCAAGCAGAATACTTTGTATAAGAATTTTTCATAGTAGGCTCAATAATTTTAGCTCCATATTTAGCTGCATGTTTATCGGAAATAGCTCTCAAATTTTTTAGAGTGTTCTTCTGCCAACGCATTTTTTTCAGCGTTGACGTATTGGTGGTAGATAAAATGATATGGTTATGCAGGTGATGTTTATCAACGTGTGTTGCAATAACAAACTCATAATCCCCACCCGTAAATTCCATCATGGTCTGTCGTCCAATCTCATGGACTTGTTCAGGAGTCAAGTTATCTTCTGGAGAAAAAGACTGGATAAGATGATGCGCTAAGACTTGTTTCCCTGAGTTTAATTCTTTTAGGTCATCATCTCCTTTTTTAAAAGCAGCTGCTATTTTTGTCATTACCATTTCTTCATCTGCCACGCTGACATCTTCAATACCATAACCCGATACTAACTTCAGCTGCATTTCTCCATTATGATAAATCAGTGGGAAATCTGTGTCGGTTTCTTTGACATCTTCGACTAATGTTTTAGCTTCATTTAAAATATAGCGCATAGCAATTTTTAAATTAGATGGCGTTTTAATTTGTTTAGGTGGTTTTATAGCTACCATTCATCATATGTCCTTATTTCTTTATTTTTTCTTTCCTGCAAACTTTTCTTCTCTGCACTAGATAGCTTAGTTGCGACCATATCTCTAATCTCCGATAAATAAGCTAAAACTTGTTCCAGTTCTTCTGGTGAGATTGTTTGATTTTCATTTGCATGTTTGGCTATCTGGTTAATATTACTACCAATCCGATTAACAGCAACCCGTAAATTTTTCAGCTCTGAAAAATCAATTTGGACCAGCTTTCCTTGTACCAATTGGTTTTTTGCGTAGTATTGAAAAGAAGGAGCATTCATTTGAGCCATTGCGTGCTTGATTTGCTCATTTTCTTCTGGCGTTAAGCGGATGAGCCTCTGAATAAATCGCTTTCGATTTTCTTTCTGTCGTAACATTTTTAGATGTCCTTTCATTCAAAATTTGTCCACAATTTCAAGATGGACTGCCCCACCTCTCCTTGTGGCAAGCTTAGCAAATGGATATCCATTTGCGATATTAAAAAAGGTCAAAGAAGGTCAACTTTGCAGTTTTCCTTCTTGCCTTTTTCAGTTTTGGGGAAATCCCCAAGCCCCTTGTCCCTCTCACTTTAGGAGCGATTACTTTTTAATTGAACGTTTATTTCTGGCGAAAGCCCTTAAAAAAATTCTTTAAAATGGACTGAGATTGAGCTTCAAATTCTACTGCTTTTTCATCTGTTCCTTGAAGGTCTTTCCGATGAATAGAAAATTTTTCTGCAAGTTTATCTAGCTGTGTAGGAGTGAGCGGCTCAAAGAGTGAATGTCCTATTTGAACTTCCGTTATCATAATTTTTTCATCAAGAGCTGATTGAAATTCTTGATCAGAAATCGTTTCTAGCAGGCTGATATTTTTCTCATACCATTCTAAAAGCGATGGTTCCATTTCTGAAAAGTTTTCTAATTCTTCGTTCAAATTCTCTATCAGTTTTTGACGAGTCAATTCGTTTGCTTCAGGAGAAATTCCTTGAATCGTATCGCCATCTAAAATCGGGATGATATCCATCAATAGGGTGATGAGTTGAATTTCTTGTGTTGTCTTCATGACTGTTGTCCTCCTTGTGGTGGGGTTGTTTTTAATTTAAGGTTAAGATGTTCTTGGGTATCCCGATTGGTCATTTCGAGATACCCCTTTCTTTTTTTGACTGAACTTCTGCTCTTTGTTCTTCTTGGTGAGCTTTGACCTCTTGAGATGATTTTTCCTTAAATTTTTGAAGTTTATTTTCAAATTGGTGCTGAGTTTGCTTTTGTTGGCTTAACTGCAAGCGTTCTAGTTCCTGATCCATTCGAACCATTAAACTCTTGGCCTCTTGTTGGACAATATCCAGTTGTGCTTCCAAGTCAGCTAAGGTCTCTTTATCCTTTGACCAACCCGCTAGGTAGTCAAAGGAATAATCAGACGTATCAATACCGTAGTAAGAAGCAACGACATAAGCGACACTTTCGGCTTGCAGTTCAGCGTTGCTTCTGGTCAGTTGTTCTCTTTGTGGATTATTAGAATGATGTAATTCTGAATGAGCTGTTTCATGGATGAAAGTCTTAATAAGTTGTGACTTATTCATATCATGACTGCGTAAGACAATTTGATGTTCTGCTGGGCTGTAATAACCTTTTGTTTCTCCTGTCATCTCTTCAAACCGCACAGACACATCATTGGTTTTGGCAATGCTCATCAAGACACGATAGAGATTGGCATAGTCTAAATCCGTTAACTGTTCTTTCACTTCAGCAGCCTTTGGCATCTCTTTTCCTTCTGTTTGAGAAACATCAAAGGTGGTTGGTTTTAGGCGGAAAGTCATTCCTGTTTCAGGTCTGCCGTTTTTATCTAAGATGGGTTGTCCCTGTTGATCTTTCTTTACATAGGTTACTGGAATAATGACACTTAATGCCTTTTCCCCTCGTTTGACATGACGGTCAAATTTTCTCCACGTATTATAAGGAGCAAGATAGGAGGCATCTGGTTTCTGCGCTAAAATCAAGCGTAAGTTTCGACTGGAATATTGATTGAACTGACTCATCTTGGTGAGAAATTCTTTATAATGATCCGAATTTAGATAAGCTTTAATCCCTTCCTTGAGGTGTTGATTAAGGCCTGCGATATCTTTATTTTTGATTAGGTCTGAGACCGCAACGGTGGCACTTGTTTCTATAGCTTCTTCTAGTAAGTTTGTTTCTTCTTGCACAGAATGTTGAGAGGGAGTCGATCTAAAATCATAGGGATCAGTTCCATGTTTCAACTCTTCTTCATCAGAAATTCCATCACCATCTGAATCCCGTTTAAAAGAAAGTTGCTCCGTCTCCTCTTTGTAAAGGTCTTCCTGATAACGGCTAAACTCATCATTTTTTAGAATGTCTTCAAACCGTTTCCCGCCATCTTTCACATACTCTTCATTGATAGACATTTGGTCGAGTTTTCCATCACGCTGACGATAAACTGCAAGAACTATGTTTTCTTTCCCCTTGAGGCTTACGGATAATTTTTCCTTCATTCGCATCACTGAAGCGGGGATACCGACTCCATCAACATCTCTAATGGCAAGTAATAAATCCTCATCATTTGTTTTAATAGCCTGAGATAAATCAATCCGATTGAATTTTTCAACTTCCGATAAATCATTAAACACAAAGGATTGAGACGATAGGATGTCTGGTAATAGCGGAAGAACCATTGATTTATCCTTGATAGCATGGGAAACTTGAATATTGCCATAGTCACCAACTCCCTGTGCAAAATCATAAACCACTTGTCTCATCTCAACACCTTTTGGTGATATACCAGTTAAATGCGCAAAGTTTTCATCAGAAAACTGGACGCTCAATTTACCTAATGTCTCTCCATCTTGATACAAGTACGAGATGGTGCTTCCTGATAATTCTCTTAAATACCACTGAGCAGTTGCTTGTAAACCTGGTGCAAATTTATTCAGCCTACTCAATTCTCCATTGGTAATGACATGATAACCTGGCTTTATGGTTGACATTCTCTCCTCTTTAGTGGTAAAATTTAGATGAGTAATGACAGGAAAATCAGGTTGTGGTTCGTCCACAACGGGCTTCGATGCTGCCCCTGGAGATAATTCTCCTAAAGAATCGGGATTGCGATGTGAATCGCCCGCATTGCTAGATGGCTCTTGACTTCGGTCAGGAGCTTTTTCTTTTTCAGCTGGTAAAGGCTCCATGGAAGCAGTTTCTTCAATTTCGGCAGATGATCTAAGGTAAATTTCTGTGGCTTCTTCGTTAATATCATTAGGAAAAAGGCTTAGGATACCCTGCCCATTAACTTCTACATTTGCTACAGAATCAATTGCCATCAGGGTATCTAACGGTGTTCCTCGGCCAGATTCGGACAACAGAGAAGTCAGTTCTCGACGTTGCGAACGCTTCAGTTTTTTATTTACAAATTGGTATAGATCTGAAACATTGTCAAACTCTTTGGAGAGTTTATCAGTAAAAACAGTATAACTGTTAACTGGCTGAGTGACTGTGATGGCTTTCCACGGTTTGACTGAAGGCTCTTCGTTCAGTAGACCTTTTTCTTGAGCAATGGTAATAAAATCCTGAACAGAAAATTGACTCAAGGCTTCTCTGTCAATATCATGGTTTATATAGCGTTCAATGAAGCGATACATCGGATCCGTATTAACTTTCCCAAGGTCAATGAGCAACGATTGATAACGTACGTCATCGTGATAGCTATTGGATTCATTTAAGACCTCTTCAGGACTGTATTTTTGCATGAGACCTATCGTCTCCGCAAATGAGCGTCTATCAAATTTTGTTCGGAACTCTTGCTCCTCTTTTTCTGCCACACGATCAATATTTTTTTCTGAATAACGATAGTCCTCAATAGGAGTATCTGGATTATATCCAAGATTTTCTTCAAGAAATTTTTGGTCAATCCGCTCAATATCAAATCCTAAGGCCACATGATCAACTTTTTGTCCATCTTCGGAGACAAGCCGACTCATTAAAGCATCTACCTGCTTTTCTGTAGAAAGCATGTCCAATTCCGCATAATGATGGGCAAATAAGTAGCCATCTAGATAGTAGCCTATATCTTCTTGACCATTAGGCAAATACACATAGTCAGTCTTAACATCTGAAATTCTTGTTTTGAAAAACTCACGAATATGTTCTTTTTGTGCATCTGAAAAAGGTTCCAGAGATTTTTGATTAGCTTCATCAATGTCCTTTTCTTCTGACGAAACTCCAAGTCTTTTCAGATAAGTTGCGGTAATCGCTTGACCTTCTTGATATACTTCTGTCTTTAATGAACTGCTTTGAAGTATTTCTCTCTGGATAGTGGTTAGCGCTTGACCTTCTAAGAGTAAAGCCGTCTGGGTCTCTGGTACGAGACGAACAGCTCCTATACCGTTATGAACCAAATTCCAGAAATCCTTTGGATGGTCATTCAAAATATCTAACTCTGGTCGCCCCATTACATCGAAGTAGTTTCGAATGGCTCTATGGTCATCTCCTCTCATTCCATAGTTCCAAGAACTAACTAGGCGACCATCTGGAAAGAGGTACTCTGCTGTTTCAATATCTTCTGTGTAACGTTGAGCGACTTCTTCAACATATTTGTCTAATATTCCTGTATTAAAAAAAGGAGCTTGAAACTCCCTATGATTATTTTCTTCTGTCATTTGTTTTTCGATTGCTTTTGACTTCTGTAAATATTCATTCCAGTCCATCTTATCTTGACCATTTCCTTTAGGTGGTCTCGCATCGACGACTGGAATGTTTTTCTTTTGGAAGTTAGTGATAAATTTTTCGCCTGCCTTATCTCGATCAACCGCTAAAGTAATCAGATGATCATAGTTGTGGTTATGAAAGAGGTCTGTGACTTTAGCCGCATTTTCTAAAAAAGTAGAGACTCTGGTTAAGTTTTTTACCTGCGTATAGTCTACTGTTTCTTCAGGAATCACTCCTAACTCTTGGAATAGCTCCAAAGCATAACGAGAGACTACTCCTGCTTTTACACCATCCATAGCAACTAATCTCACATCCTGTAATTCGTCTTTATGAAGCTCATAGTAGCTCATAAGGTCAATCGGAGCTTCTGCCATAACTAAACATTTAGGAGTCCCAATCGCTATGTTTAAACCTGCAACGCCTTCCGACCCATACATGGTATGTTTAAGATAGCCTTTGCCTTCGTGACGGTCTGGATAAGGAATTAGTCCCTGAAGACTGGCTCCCACCAGTTTCTTATCTCTATTTAGGTATTTAAAGACTAGGACATCTTCTGTAAAACCTTCTCTGTCTGTTCGCTTCGCTTGCGCTAATACTCCTTTATCCAGGAAAAAGTTGATGGTCTCATCTGATAATCCCCTGGTTTCTTTGAGATAAGTTCTTGCTTCTTTAAAAGGTTGTTCATAGGCTGCTAATGTATATCTAAAGGGTTGACGTACTTCTTCCATCGGTTTAGCTTCAGGAAATTGGCCTGTCTCTAAAAATTTCATAGCAGTTGAATAGCTGACATTGCGCATTTCCTGAACCAAACTAATCGTATCACCGTAAGTTCCTCTAGAGTACCAATGCCAAGTGTTTTTGAGCGTATCAATTTTAAAGGAATCATGTTCCGCCCAATAGTATTCTCTATGAGATTTGCGTTTCATCTCCATTCCGAGACTTCTTGCGACATCCAAAATCGCTAGAGATTTTGCTTGCGCTTTTGTAAAGACCATTTCTTATCCTCCTTGTTCTACTAAATGTTTAAAATACTGATAACCTTCTTGACTGGACTCTAAGGGTTCCGCAAGAAAAGGTTCTTGTGTGCTTTTTGTTGTAAATAGATGAGGAGCTAGTTGAAGAAACAGTGTTTCATCTGCTTCTTGGAATAGCTGCCAGATGGTATGATGCTCCATAACGAGGTTTTCTGTTTTCAATGCTAAAACCTGACAAATACTTTCTAAGTAGCCAAGTCGTATAGTTGATTGTTTCATGTTTTTTCCTTTCTATATAGTTAAGATGCAAAAAGTTCTTCTAAACGAGGTGTGAGATCATTGGCATGAATCAACAAGCCATCAATATCTGTTCCTTTACGAATATAGTCATACCAATTCTCATCTTCAGGAGAATGGGAAATTTCATCTTGTCTAGGGTGATCATAAACACTAGCTTTCTTATCCTTGAAAACATTTTGTTTAGAAATAAAGACTAGCCCTTCATCCACACCAATTCGTGCTACTTCATCAGGTGTTAAGAGAGGACGTCCTTGAATTTGCTTATTCTCACCAGAAGAACCGTTCCGATAGCTATGAGTTTTTGAGGTAGAGCGGGTTCGGATGGTTTGTTTTCCTGATCGAGTTGAATAATATTCCATTGTATCTTTATCGTTCGTTCCTAAGAATAAATGGGTCGCACAGTTATTGAAGATTGTTTTCCAATCACTCTTGTAAAGAGATTCTAACTGATTGACCGCTTGAATGACGATCTTGATCGACATCTCACGATTCCGAATAGAAGATAAAACCTGGGCAAAGTTTGGAATACGACCTATCTGGGCAAACTCATCTAGAATAAATTGAATGTGACGCAAATTCTTTCGACTATACCCTGGTATCTTACCTTGTAAAATATCATCTGCTTTGTGTGTGAGGACTTCAAAACCAATCGCAAAAAGAATAGATGATAAGAAGTTAAAAGCGTTATTGGTTTCAGGAATGGCAATAAAAACGGCTGTCTTCTTGGTGTTCCAGGTGTCTATTTCCATCGTGTCCTCACTGATGAGTCTTCTCACATCCTCATGATCAAAGATGGAATAGCGAGAAGATAAAATCGCAACGACACTATTTCTGGTTTCCCCCTTGAAATTCTGAAAAAGTTTCCACTGCTTATAAGCATAGTTATTGGGTTGATGTTCTTCTAGCTCCTCAAACATTTGTTCTACTGGGCTAGGAAGTTCAGGATCCTCACGGGAGATGTTTCTTAAGAGATCAGCCACATGACCTAAATTTGGCATATAAAGCTGTGCTCCCGTTTCAGGATCCCTAGAGTCGAAATAAAGATAACCGATGAGAGCACGCTGCAACATCAATTCTGCCTGTACCCAGAAGTCTTCTCCCATGTGCTCACTTTTCTTTGTTCCTTCAGTAATGGCTTCAGAAATGCGGTCAATGTCCAGTTCTGACTTCATATAATGAAAAGGATTAAAGCGATCAGAATTTTTCAATCGAATGAGATCAAAGATTTTCACGGCATAACCATGCTTTTCGAGCATTTGTCCTGTTTCATGTGCCAAATTTCCTTTTGGATCGGTGACTACAAAATTGGAATTCAGCTGCATCAGATTCGGCAATACAAAGGTAAATGTTTTTCCATCCCCTGGTAGCCCAACCACAATCACATTCTTATTGAGCTGAACATTATAAGCAAGCCGAAAGTTAAACAGCCCCATTTTGACTTGCTTCGTAAAGATCATATTTTTCTCTACTTCTTTATCTTCAAACCGTTTCATCTCTTTTAAGGTCGCAAAACGAGCGCTCCCCTGCTCTTCTCCTTGGCGATAAATATTCTTATCTCCTGAAGCATAAACCAGCAGAGGCAACCCAAATCCAATAACACCTGCATATAAAGAACCTTGATCAAATGCAAGATGCCATGAAAACTGTTCCCAGTGATGAAATAACCATTCCAATCGCAACAAACCCATAAAGGGAACAGCTGCCGCCGATAGTTGATAATAATGATAAAACGATTGACAAAGGATAAAAGAAAAAAGCCCCACCACTAAGTAGGGCCAGATAGATTTTCTGGTCATCGTGCTTTCTCCTTCCCAAGATCTTTCGTTACGACTGGTTTTAGATCTCGATAAGTCGTGTGAGCCTTGTAATAGGCTATTTTTTCTTCTGGGGTCATTTCATGTGGTTTCTTTAAGACCTTTTTCGAGAATTTTTCAAGCTTTTCAGGACTCTTGGTGATATCGGCCAACATGTCTTTGATAGCTTTCTCAGCTAACAGACGATTCTTGCTTTCAAAAAAGAGGTAAGTCCTATCCCCTTTTTGGTGGTAGGTAAAGCCCACTTTAACTTCTTCCAGATAGTGTTTGAGCTTAGCTAGATGGACTTCGCTGCTTAACAGCTGCTCCATATCCTTTTGGGATTTAGTGGCCATAAAGTCATTAAAACGGGTTTCTCCTTCAAAGGTTCGATGGTCTAGCTTGTACTGCTCGTGATCATGATAGGCTTTCGCTAAGGCATAGAGTGCCTGAATCGTCATCTCTAAGGTGATTTTTCCTTTCAAAGCTAAGGAATGACTGGTTTTTTCTTGATCCATCATAAGTCCTTTCTATTTTGGATAATTACTGATTTTAGGAGTTTGGATGACTTGATAGCCATAAGGAGCTGCCTTTTCTTTTTGAACAACCAAGCTCAACCGTTTTTGACTTCTGGTCTCTCCTTCTTTAATCGCTAAAACATAAGTTAGTTGATAGGTATCCTTTTTCATTTGTGAGACGGATTCTAAAATAACTGATTGAAGCTGGCCTGATTGATGATTCAATGTAAGACGAGAAGAACTAAAATCAGCCAGTTGTCCTTTCTCCGAATAGTAAGAGGGTAAGAAATAACGCACAAACGTGTCTAGTTTACCTGTGTGTTCTTGAAATTGGCTCAAGCGAGTAACCTGGTGCTGAAGCGTTCGAACTTGTCGTTGACTAGCTAAGAATAATTGAGTCGTAATCAGCGAAAAGACAAAACTGATGATAATAAGAAATAGCCCCACTACCTGCATGATTCTTTTTATCCAATTAGATGACGAGGGAACCTCTTTCTCTTTTATTTGAGGTGTTGAGAGAGCCTTTCTAGGCTCTTGTTTGGCTTTTGAGCTGGGTTCTTGGTCGTTCTCGCCTCTAGAGCCCTTCAGGAAAGAGAAACGTTTTTCCTTTATCGTGGTTTCAGGAGTTGTGTTTGTACGAGCCTTTAGAAAAAGGCTATCTGCTATACCATCAAAGGGAAGATAGATATCTTCCTGGTAAATTACTACGCCTTTTTTATCCAATTCTTCCGCCAGCAACACTCCTTCTGCTTCCTGATGTTTCACCTTGGCATTTTCTCGATCAAGAGCCTGATAGACTAAATCTTTATTCTTGTAGGTTGTCGTCGTGTCCAGTGTCAGATTGGTTAAACGGTACATGGTGTTTTTCTCCTTTCAGTTTGCCTTCAGCAATTTGTCGCTCCACATCTGCCCAAGTAAGGTGATGTTTCGCTAAATAGTCAGAGCGTTCTTCGTGTTTCGCTAAAATAATTTGTGTATCCAAAGCCTTGATTTTTTCTTCTTCCTTTTTTGCTTTAGCGAGGTAATCATCTTTTCTTTCTGCTGCTTTGATGCGTTGTTTTTCAAGAGTTTCTAATTTTGTCATTTGTTTGTTTCTCCTTCTTCTGTTGTTTTCGGTTGGTTTAGAGTTGGTAAGCTCGCTTCTTGACTAGCTGTCAAGGTATCGACAATGAGAATTGGTTCCAGTTGACTGACTAAGTATTTCCCTTCCTGTTTGATATAGCGAATCCGTAGCGTCGTTTTTGATAGAACATTTGTTTGGGCGTTGGCATAGTCATTCTTTTTCTGTAGTTGGGTTTGAGTATAATTGACTTGAACAATCGCCATCTTATTTTCCTGATCAATATAAATAGTCGCAGACTTAAGTTTCGTATCTACAACATATCCCTTATAAGCCTGTGTTGCAGGTTCTTTTTCTGTGTTGACTTCCTGCTGGTAAGCAGCTTCAGTCATAAAAGGCAAATAGCGGTTTCGATTTTCACCTAAGTCTTTCTTCGTAAAATAAGCTGTTAGAAACTGCTTTACATAAGCCTGTGTGAGCTCACCGCCTTCTGTTTTTTTCGTCTGATGAGTTGGTACCTGCTTAGTTTTTAAGTTCGAGTGGGAGCTTGTCGCCACACTGAACCAGAATACCAAACCTAAGACCAGAACAGCTCCTAGTCCAAGACCTACTAGTTTTAACAGTTTCAATTTTTCAGTATCAAGCATTTTCATAGTTGAAGTTACTCCTTTCCTTGTCTAAACAATCATAAATGAGTTGAGTCAGTCTACTAACACTTTCTGAAGAATAATCCTTATAACATAGGAACTGTAAATAACCATCCAAGGCTTTTGTCTTTACGATAGTCTCCATCAATTGATTCAGTTCTTCCTTTTTATTTAAAATCTCCTTGGGTGCTCCTGGGTCTACGAGATTAGGATTATCATCAAGCCCTAGTAAGTAAGGAATAGAGACACCAAAATAATCTGCTAGAATTTGAGCATTCTTAGCATTAGGGGTTCGGCTTCCTTGGTTATAGTTTCCAAGAGTAGAATAACCTATTCCAGTTATTTCGCTTATTTCTTTTAGGGATAGCTTACTGTCTTTTACAAGTGATTGAAAGTTTGTCATCTACGTATTCTCCTTTTTGTTTTCTTAGTTCTTTGAGTCGTATAGTCATCTCTGACCCCTTTCTTCTATTAATTTGGCGTCGCAAATGTATAATAAGGTGCAGGTTGACAGACCCTAAAATGTATCGCATCTTGTCTACCTGCATAATTGCATTCAGATACTAGGAATGAGCCATCCGCATTGAGCGCTTCCACAATCCCGACATGACCATATAAAGCAAAGGTTCCATCGAATCCGCCTGCTGTAGAAACAACTGCTCCCTTGATAGGAGTAGCACTATAGCGCCAGCCTTTTGCGACAAGATTTCTCACCCAATCCTGACCATTTCCCAGATAGCCATAGCTACCAGATAGGTCTTTGATAGAGCCTAACTCAACCAAGCGATTATAGGCGTACCAGGTACATTGACCAACAGGATAACCTGAACCGCTTTGTGTCGTCATGGCAGCTTGTGTCGGTGGATTGGGAACTTTGGAGCGATAGTCTTCAGGAAAGTTCCAAGAAGAAGCGAGCGTTCCTCCGCCAATTATCTGTTGGCTTAGAAAAGCATGAATTTGTTTCGCATTATTTTGCCTTTCTAAGAGTTTATCACCTGCATTTCCTTCCCAGTTATTTAGAAAGCGTTTGGTGAGTGTCGTCACATTCTCATTACTAGTCAAAATCTCTTTTGCGATCGTTCTGTAATAAGGACTGTCACCTTCTAACATAAAGTCTATTTGTGTTTCTAAGTCATACCACTTTCTTCCTTTTGACTTGGCATAGTTTCGTAACAGTGTATGTCTAGTGGAGCCATCTGCCGTATCCGTCCACTGTCCTAGCCCCAACCCTCGATGTAGGATATTGGGATAACCGCCATTGTAAATGGAGGGACCACCCATATCCAGCCAAGCTTCATCATCCCAAGAACTACTGCTGGCTCCTACAGGAGGATTGAGATAGTCGCCTTCCGCTCGCTTAGGATTGATATTGCTCTCTGTCGCAAAATTCCCTAACATGGCAGCTAGTCCCTGGTTGGTGAGATTAGGAAGTTTTTGCTTCAGATAATCTCGAATAGCCCTCGACTTTGTGCCCAGATCTCCATCTAAAGTTGTAAGAACAGAAGTCGTTTGGTTATAGGTCACTGCTTGAAAGTAAAATCCAGGGTTGACCGAAGTCCACTTTTCTTTCGTTTTATTGGTAGCTTTTTCCTCTAGCTTTTGGTATTGAATGGTTTGATAACCATTGGTGGTGACCTTCCCTATCTCTTCACCCGTTTTCACTTCTGACCCATCTTTCACTCGGATACTGCCAATTTTTTCATAAGAAAAAATTGCTTCCTTAGTTCTGATGGATAGAGTATCTCCTTGAATGGAGACGGTACCTGATAATACCGCTCTTAAGCTTTGACCAGTAGTGGCTTTTAATTGGGTTTTCTCGTAAATATCCTTGATTGAGGTATAGCCAAATCGCTTCAGGATAGTGAGAGGATTGGAATAGGATGGATTGTCTTCACTGTAGAAAGGATTATCCAATTCCTGATAGGCAGGGTAACGCCCGACTTCTTTGGTTAGTTCCACCAGTTCCTGATAATCTTTCTGCTCATCCTTGTTTAACTTCGCCCACTTCAGGGAAGAAGCTGAGCCATACAAATCCGCCATTATCTTAAGATTTTGAGGATCACCGTTCAGATGATTCCAAAGGTCATTTAAAGCATCTGAATAATGATTAAAACCTAAATTACCAGCTAGTTCCCCACCTGTTCCATCCTTCCAACTGCTTTCTGGATTCCACTCGCTTCCGTATCGGAAATTCATAAAAAATAGAATATCATCAATATTAGTCCAATAATCCACTTTATCATTGGACTTTTCCCGATCTCGCTTGGAAATCTGAAGCCACGACCGATTGAGGTCAAATTCATTTTGTTGGACAGGCCCACTTCCTGCAAATATGCCCATAAACAGGGCTAGAACCCCAAAGATGAGAAACATGAGGAAATAGGACCGAACAGCTAAAGGATTCCTCAAAATGGAACGTAGAGGCTTTGTTGTAACTTTTACGGCCTTTCCTGTCCCTTTTGTTAGTTTCCCTACTTTTGATTGTGCTAACCGCTGCTTTGCCTGACGCATCTTCTTCGTCAGTTTCCCTTCCCAAGAGAATTCTTTCGGAGTTCTGGTAAAACCACGACCACGAGTAAAGTTATAGGCTCGATTGACTTGACTATAGCTGTGTTTAATGGTGTATTTAGCCAACTTCCCACCCGCTTTTAAAGCCTGTTTTGAGGCTTCTTTTTGATAACGAAGCTGACGAATATCTTGTCTTGCTTTTACCCAATCGCCTAGAATTTCATTATCCCGCATCGTTCTTTCAACGTCCTGTCTGACTTTCATCTTGCTTCCTTGTTTAGCTCGATACTTGATTCGATTAGGGATATAGGTGCTATCTGCTTGTTTAGCTTTTTGATAGACTTTCTTGGCGACTTGTTTATCTAGCTTTGCTCGATCTAATTCCTTTTTGAAAAAGAGTTCCTTAGCTGTAAGATGTGGTTTCTTGTTTAAGGTATAGGCTTTTTGAGCCAAACGGTAGTCCTTCTTAGCCGTTTTGTAGGTGGCTTGAGAGTCTAGCCGAGCTGCTTTAGCAATGGTGGATTGATTGTCTTTGATGCCTTCTTTGATCCGAGCTTTTCGTTCTTGTTTGAGTTGTTTTGGATCACTCTCGTACAAGATTCATCCTCCTTTCTAACTATCTGTAGCAACTAATTGATAGAGTTTCGTGTCTTTTGGAATCGGATTTTCAAAAGGAACAATTGTGTCCCCTGCCACAATGAGTCCTGTTCCTTTGGCTTTTGGACGTAACACAAAACGCTCCAGTGAAGGCGTAAGAGGGATAACCTGCTCCAGGGCTTCTAGGTCTGTTCGTTTCAGCTTCAGGAGGGCTAGAAACTCACAGTTTGCGACTAGCTTTCTACCTTCTTCTGTAGATAAAACAGTCTCTGGGTTCTGGGTAATCCCTGTTGGAATAGCCCCGTACTTACGAATACGTGAGTATAGCTCTGTAAAGAAGGTTGCTTGCAGTTTATTTTTGAAGTATAGCTGCAACTCATCAAAGTACAACCATGTAATAGCTTTTCCTTGATTATTGACTACCTGGTTCCAGATGAAGTCCTGAATCACCAGGAGGGCAAATGGCTTCAATTTACCACTCAACTGCTTGAGATTGAAGATAATAAAGCGACTATTCATATTGACGTTTGTAGGATGTGCGAAAATATCATTTGATCCAACCGTATAAGGTTCAGCCTTCAGCGCCAACTCCTTGGCCACATCTTCAGGTTGACGTTCTAAAACTGATTGCCAATCCTTAAATGTTGGTTTTTCAAATTCCTCATAGGTCTTTCTCGTTACACGGTCAATCATCGCAAATTCATCGTCTGATACCTCAGAGAATATATTTTCAAACAGGGTTGATAAGAGGTTTGATTTTTGGCCAATCGGGTCACTATCTTCTGCCTGCAGTTTATCCTTATCAGGAAGATCCAACAAGTTAAAGTGATGTTGCGATCCAGGAGCGATTGTGATGATTTCTGCACCTAATTCTCGGCCAATACCAGTGTACTCATCTTCAGGATCGACGATAATAATATTATCTTCAGGGTAACGTAGAGTTGTAGGAATTATCTCTCCACCTTTAGCAAGAACAGACTTTCCTGATCCTGAAGTCCCAAAGATACAACCTGAACCTGTATTCAAGTCTTTTTTACGGTCAACTGTGATAGCGTTCTTAGATAGCTGATTCTGGCCATAATAAATTGCACGTGGACTGTTAGATCGAAGATCTACGTTGGTAAATGGGACTTGTGTGGCCAAGTTACTGGTAGTCATATCTCTCATAAAACGGCGTTTCACATTGATAAATGGAATCCCAATCGGTAGAATCGTATTCAAGGATTCTTCCTGGTACAAATAACACTTATCCAGTTCTACCGTATTCTTACGGACAGATCGTTGAACCTGCTCAGTATAGATATTCAATTCTTCCAGACTGTCAGCCATGAAGAAAATCGTCATCACACCTGAAAACATTTTTTGGTCATTGTCCTGGAGTTCTTCAGTCCATTTCTCTGTTTCACGAGATGTCTCCACAGCTTTCCCACCAACGGCCAGGTCACTTCCATAACCTTCTTTTGCGGCAGCCTTCTGACTCTTGATCATTTCCCTACGTACACTTGACTTAACTGTCTTGATTTTCTTCAGGGCATCTGCAGTATCATATGGCTTCGCATGCAGACTGATAGCCAGTTCAATTCCTGTATCCAGGATATTCTTAATCAGTTTGTCATTCAAGAAGGTAGGATATTGTCTAACATACATCACCCTTGCGAAACAATCATCAATTTTCATATGATCTTTTTCAAACTTCAGATAGTTTGGAGCTACAAAGTCCCTGGTGGATAATCCAGAAATAGCGATGTCTTCATAATTGAAATCAATAAAACCTTCTCGCCTCAAGAGTTTTCGGAAGATAAGAAGACGATCTAATCCCTCTAACTCCTTAAAGGAGATTCCTAAGCCACTGTATTGACTTTCAATAACGCTGGCTGTATCATCAAGGATTCTTCTAGCTTGATGATCCTGGTCTGTTTGGGTTGTAATCGTCAGATATTTTTCTACTTTGAAGGTATTTTGTTCCTGAGAAAAACGATCATTGATCATCGCATTGTATTCTTTACGATAATCGTCATATCCATCTCCAACTAAATCATAGCGGATAGAAGATAAGCTATTGCTTTCTACTCTACGATTTAGGATTAAGAGCTGTAAGTCGTTATCGATGTCTAGCGAATTAAAGATATCCGCATTGGTTTCAATCACATCAATCCGCTCGTCATCGGTTGCAGTGATATAACTAGTATCCCCTAAGCGATAAGTCTTTGAGTAGGTATCATTTGTGATGGTCATCAGACCATCAGGAGTAAGCCACTGGTAATTGAGGCTGTTTTGAGTGGAAGCGGTCATGGTTCGTCTCAGTCGCTTCGCCCGATCTTTTTCTGCTTTAGAGAGTTTCGGGGTTGTTTTTAGTTTGAATAAAGGCATTCCTGGTATATTCCTTTCTGTCGTAATCGGTTTGATAGCTGCGTTCTTGCTTTGTTAAGAGAAAACGCACCTCATCTTTTATCTTTTCGTCAATATAGCACCCAAAAATCACAAAAGGCGCTAGTACAAGCAGACTAACGCCATAAAGAATGAGTTCGGGTATTTTAAACCAATAAAGGACTGAAGCTACTACAACTGTCAGTCCGATGCCAAAGAGTAGAACCAGCTGCCTAAAGGTGATATAGCCAATCACTGGTCGCTCGTAACTATCCAGGGCTTTTAAAAACTCACTTCCTAAGCGGGTCATAGGTCTCCTTTCTCGCACTAAAAGAACAGCTCAATTGAACTGTTCTTTACTTATTGTATTTTTGTCTTTCCTTAAAAAGGAGAAAGACGTTCTACTTCACTTTCTAGAAAACTTATTTTCTCTTTAAAATAATGGTATTCTTGTTCCTTGCTAGCCATAACAACCTCCTTCCTTTAATTCACCTGCATAATGTTCTTGGCCATGCGTTGACTGCCAAAGAGCATGATGATATAGATGATCCCTTTCGCAATCGCCATCAGAGCACTCGTCCAAGCTCCCGTTTTTGCGACCGTTAATAAATCATTGGTCACAATGGCTGGATAAAGCAGAATCACAATCACTAAAATCAGTCCCTGAAGCACCGCTGCGATGTAGAGCTTGAAGAAGCCAAAACAAATAGAACGTAGGCTCTCCATCATGTAACAAGCCACGACAATCTTGGCAATGCCTTTGTAAGTATAGAGCGTAAAGGAGCGCAAGAGAATCAGAAGTTTGGTGGAAATTTGACCGATAAAGTCAACAACCCAATAAACAAATTGCAGCATTAACTTAGATGCAAAATTAAGCCCTTTAAAATCTGGAGTGTTAGCTTTATATGGATTTATACCACTTTTCGCAATCAATTTGATAATAGCATTAAAGATCCAAGAGAGCCCATCAAACATTTCATCTACATAGAGGATGAGAAAGAGAGCTATAGCATATTTGAGGATTTCTTCAATCCAAAGCTGCAGGGTCAACTCTCCACCGTTGCTTTTGAGTTGCTGGTTCCAATTGAGAAGGTTGAGTCCCATAAATAAGAGAAGCAGTAAAACTGCTACCTTCTCCATTGAACCAGAAACAGTTTCCATCAGTTTATAAGCCGTCGGATTATAATCCTTGAGGCTCATCGTTAACTGATTGAGTGTGGATTGGTCCATTGTTCCCCCTCCTTCTCTTACCCGATAGAGGACAGTCCTGCAGCAAGGGCTGAAAAGAGTGTTTTCAGAACGGATCCAAGAAGAGCACCTAGAATTACACTTTGGATACCTTTGTCCTTCTTATCGTCCAATTCCCGACGAATCCCAATAGCTAGATCCCAAGCGCCCCAGGCGGCCCAACCAATACCGACCAGTCCGCCGATATTTCCGATTTGATTGACAAAGTTAATTACTGCTTGCATATATTTTTCTCACTTTCTTTTTTAAAAACAAAAAAAAGACACCAAGTCTTTACTTAGTGTCTGTGTGTTATGGATAAGGTTAGAATAAACTAGTCCTCACTTGGACGGTTGGTTAAAGAGAGGGCGGTAATGATAGCAAGGACAACGATAATAGTCGTTTCCCACCAATGATGAATAGGAACTCCCGAAGGCATTATCCAGTTATGAAACCAGTTTTCTACACTAGCAGGAGCATTTCCTTCCTTTGTTAAAAATGCATAATAACAAATAACTGCAAATCCTACAATTACTTTAAATACAAACCACCCAATAGCTGTCACCAACAAGCTCTTTATGAGATTCACCACAAAGAGCAGGATCATGAGAGGCGTTGTAACCATGAGGGTCGCTGCTCTCAGGACAAGGCTGGGAAGGTTTTTAATCCCTGCTAGAAGCACCTGTCCAATCCAGATAAGTCCCTTCTTCCATTTGTTTTCTAGAGAAGGTTGAACTGTGTTGGTTTGTCTGTTTTGTGGTGTATAGTATTTATAGCCATTTTTTGTCACATGTACGTTCATATTCTTATCCTTTTCCATCATTTCCCCTCCCTTTAGTTGGTCTCATTATACCATAAATCCAAGGGGAAAACTAGCCTTTCCATTTATTTTAAACGGAACTTGCGAGCTGATCGTTTCATACCATAAACAGCCGCAAGCAAGGTCATTCCCATCGCTACTAAGAGCGTTGCTTCTTTCTCACCCGTATGAGGGAGTGTCTTCTTCTCTCCTGTAGCAGTGGAAACGGTGACGGTTTTATCTGCATTAACTGTAGCCCCTACAACTTCAGGTTCCACCACAGAAGTTGTTCCATCGCCATTTGCGATCACGGGATGACTATCTTGTACTCCTACAATCGTATAGCCGTTTTCTGTATAAACAGGCTTATTAGGAGCTACATCCTGAACCACTTGTCCTGTTGAAGTGGAAGTAGTTCCAACTTGACTTTTCCCTGCTTGATTTGCCTCATCCGTTGTTTTTGGCTGTTCTTCCGTAGGTTTAGGATCCGGTTTTTCTTCCGACTTCGGTTGAGGTTCTTTCTTTTTCTCATCTTCAGAAGGTTTCACTGGATCCGTTGTTCCTGGAGTTGGTTGCTTTGGTTCCGTCGATGGATTCGTTGAAGGTGTCGTTGGATTAGAAGGAACAGAAGGTTCTGATGGAGTTGTCCCTGGGTTTTCTGGTTTTGGCTCAGATGGATTAGTAGACGGTGTTGTCGGATCTACTGGTGTTTCTGGTGCTGGCTGATTTGGATCTGATGGCGTAGGGGTAGAGGGGGCTGGTGCCACCACTCCAGGAGTAGAAGAATCCACCACAGGAGGAGTCACTTCCGCTAAAACAGCTCCACCATTCGCCAAAACGAGGGTAGAAACAGCTAGTGCTGCAAGAAATTGTTTTTTAGTCATATGGAATACCTCTTTCTTTTTTATCAAACATCACCCAGTCATAAAACAACCTTATGACTGGATGACAGATTGTGCTTCTTTAATTTTCTTTATGCTTTTTCAAACCAAACAGACCAAAGCCAGCAAGAATCATTCCCAAAACAGACAATCCAATACCAGAAGCTGTACCTGTTTGTGGTAAAGCTGGAGCTGGTGTTTTTGGAGCTGGAGTTGGTTTCTTAGGTTGTGGTTTCTCTGGTTCAGGTGTCGTTGTCTTAACTGTGTTAGAAACAAGCTCATGACCATTTACCACATTTTTGTAGGTATTTTCAAATGTTCCAGCTGAAATTCGTTTCATTTGAATCGCAGCATCCACGTCAAACTCGGAAGCATTATCTACCTTATCCAAGAAGTCTTGCTTCATAGAAATCTCGACAACACCTTTGGCTTTGTTATATTTCAGTTCCGCATATTGTGATAAGTCTGTACCTGCCTTAATCACTGAACCATCTTTCAATTTGATGTCAACCCCTGCAAGAGCTTTATATTCGCCAGTAAATTCATCACCTTTTTGGTCAAAATCATCAAAGAATCGGTATTCTTTGAGTGCTTCACCACGATTTGCAGGCAACTTAGCTCCATCTAAGAAGTAATAGAACTTATCACCCAATTTAACAAGCTTACCATCCAGATTTTGACCGTCACCTAATTTATTGTAAACCTGCTTTTGAACTTTTAGCTCTGGCACATGATTTACTACTACATTTGAGTAGTAACCGTTACCAAATTGCACCTGGAAGGTTTGATTGGTATATTTGCCTGTAAAGCCTTGTCCGATTTGCATTGGTGTGTGGAAATACAAATCCATTCCCGTCTGTACGTAAGCTTTGTAAAACTCTTCTGGTTTTTCTGCTACCCACATGTAAAATGCGCCTTTAGGGGAAATACCTGATTTGTCAATCATGTCATTCAAAGCCTTAGAAAGTGTTTTACGGTCTAATACATGGTACATCTTCAAACCGTTAACAGCTTTGCCTTGTGCATCTTTCACTTGGAAACGACTTTCAAGCGGTGTCACTGCATCATCTTGATAGTCTTCGATGTAAGCAAATCCTTTCGCAATCGCTTCTTTACCAGATTTATCACCCTTATTTGGACGATTCGTCCACTTAGAAACGTAGTAGTTGATTCCTTCAGGTAACATTTCTTTACCATCAACAAGTTTTCCTTGCTCATTGTAATTATGCTTTTCTGGTTTCAATGGATCACGATTTGGATTTTTTGGATCGTTTGGTTTATTTGGATCTGGTTTTCCTGGTGTATGAATTAAAACTTTGTTTGACTTGCGCACATAACCATTTGAACCACCACCATTTACAACCATTTCAAAGACGTTTTCGTAGTCTGCAGCGTCATTTTGAGGACGACCCCAAACGGACAAATCAGCTAATTTGTACTCTTTAGCTAAATCTTTATTAACCGAGGTAAGAGTAGCTGTAGTTGCCTTAAATGTCAACAAGTTTGCCTTTTCATTATAAGCGACCTCATAACCTTTATTCGCTTCTTTTGTCTTTTCCAAATCCACTTTAAAGCCTTGTGGTAAGTGATCGTTAAAGACTAATTGAGTAATTGGCTTGCGACCTGCAGGAAGTGTTTCCGTCTGCAAAACAAACCGATTCAATGAGTTCTTAGCCACGTACTGACCATTGATGTTTACCTTATCCGCATTTTCAACTGCTTTTTGTACTTGTGGACGAGTGGATAATTTATAACCATGCACATGCACTGTTGGCACAACAGGCGGTTCTGGGAATTTTGCTTCTGGAGTTGGAATAAAATCAGGTACACCATTTACCGTTACCAACTTCAATTTAAGTTTTGAAGGTTCTACTGGTTTTTCTGGTTCAGGCTTAAATTCAACTGGTGTTTTTGGCTCTTGATAACGTGGTGGTGTAGGCACTTTAGGAACTGCAATTTCAGAATTGATTGCGAGCCATACCGTAGGACGTTTATAAGAAATAGAAGTTAAAGAAATCTTATCTGTATTCTTAAATTTAGCAACTGCAGAGCCATAATAGCGATTCTTACTCGTTCCTGTATCCCAATCATCTTGTTCAAACTTCGATCCAGCCGATTTAAAGTGATTATCCGTATCAGCATAAGCCACATTTCCATGTGCCTTAACACTGCTACCTGTAATTTCAATGACTTCACCATTGTCTACCCGAACCTGTTCCACCGAAGACCGTTTTGCATTTGCACCATTTGCAATAGTGTCATTATTCAAAGAAGCAAGCCCAATCAATGCTTCATCTTTTGTCAAAGAAATTTTTTGACCTTTGTCATCAAAGAATTCTAAGTCAATGCCCACTTCAGTTGGAATCGTATCACTATTTGTCGTTGTAAATAGCCAAAATGTCTTTGTTGGATCTTTAAAGAACGCCATTCCTAAGTCTGCTTTAGGACTTGGATCTTTTGTTTTATTGGTATAAGTCAACACAACACTAGAAATTTTCTTGCCATTGTAAGAAGAATTTTGAAGATTGCTATATTTTACTTGAATACTCTTACCTTGTTTTAGATTAACCGTACCAACAAATTTACCTTGAGCAATTTTTTCTTGTGGTTCATATCGTTTATCGTCTGAACTAAGAGCTTGATAACCAGAATTAGGTGTCAACACTTCAAATGTTGCATTTGGTTCTGAATTATAAATTAAATTCTGAACTGACGCTTGAGACAAATAACCATCTTTGGTTTTATCTTTCTCAGCTTGGGCTTTTTCCGCAGCAACACGATCATCCTCCGCTTGATTATGTTGAGACACTTTCTTATTAAAGTCAGCGATTTTATCATTTTCAGCATCTACTTCATCTTTTCGTTTAGTATTTCGCTTACGAACTTCTTCATTGTGAGCTTTTGTATCGGCAATATCCTTATCTTCCTTACGTTTTTCTTCAACATAAATATCAATTGCTTTTTGATTCTCTGATTTTACTTTTTCAACTTCTTTAGTATAAGCGTCGTAAGAATCTTTGGTCGCTTCAACTTTAATCGTTTTAGAGCTTTCAGATACTTTCGCATCCTTAAATTCTGCTTTTACTTTATCTTTTGCCGTTGAAACCGCTTGATTGACATCTTGACCTGCTTCCTCAGCTTTGTCATGTGCCTCTTTCAAGGCTTTGTTATCCGCAGCAATCTGATCATTTTGTTTCTTCGTTGCTTCTACTACTTTTGCATGGTCAGCTTTTGCTTTTACATAATCTTCTGTTGTTTTTTCAACAGCTGCTTTTTGTTTTGCTTGATCTGCCGCAATTTCAGCTTGCGCTTTTTGTGTTTCAGCAAGCGTATTCGTTGTCCCCTTATCAACTGGAGCATCTTGCACAACCTTTACACCTTCTTTTTGGGCTGCTTGTGCCACCTGATTCACTTGACTATTGTCAACTTGTACGGTTACATTTCCTTGTGCTTGACCAGCTTGATTCAACTGATTTTGTTGTTCAGCTGTTTTAGCTGGTTGGCTATCTGGCAAATTAGTAGCTGTATTTGCGGGTGCAACCGTTGTAGGCTCTGTTTTAGCGACTTCATCTGCTTGTACACCATTAGTTGTCGCAACAGCCAAAGCAGCAAGTCCTAAAATAACTCCGCAAGTACCATAAGCCTTAATTTTGCGAATAGAGCCATACGTTTTTGTTTCATTTGATTTCATTTTGATTTCTCCTAAATCTATTTTTATTTTTTTACTCTTATGCTTTTAAAAAAACAAAAGAAGGCGCACGAGCCTTCTTCAGAAATAATACAACCATTTTTTATCCTTCTTTAACTATTTTAAAAAGCCATCACATAGGATGACTTTGTTTTATCGTTATTTTACACGTTTGCGAAAAACAAAACTAAGAGCTAAAAGAATGACTCCTCCAAACAATCCCAATAAAGAAGTTGTTTCTCCAGTAGAAGGCAACTGTTTAGCAGAAACAATATTATAGTTGACCGTTACTCGTTTATGATTGGTTGGAGTGAGTGTTGGTGTAACAGCTTGTTTCTTTCCGTCCACATAACTTGTAATTTTACCTGTTTCGTCCACAACCGGAATTGCTTGTCCGCCTGCTTGTTCAATCGCTGCTTTTTGTGCTACTAATTTTGCCAAACGTTCTGCTTCCAATTGAGCCTGATATGTTTTTACAAGCTTAGTATGTTGAGCGACCACTTCTGCTTGAGTTGCTTTTAACACTTGCAATTTTGCTTCTTCTTTCTCAAGCAGAACTTTCTTTTCTGCTAAAGTTTGTTTAACTGTCAATAAGCTTTGTTTTGCTTGTGCTAAACGTAAAGGAGCGTCTTTTAGCTTGAGAACTCTTTCTTGAGCATATACCAAACGTTCCTTGGCTTGAGTTAATTCACCCTTACGTTGGCTAACCAATGCCTGTGCTTTAGCCAAATCAGCTTTCTTAGTAGCTAATTTGTTTTGTTCAGCAGAAAGACCATTTTTAAGTGTGTTTAATTCTGCCTGTTGTTGAGACAATTCAGCTTTTGCTTGTGCTAAAGCTGCTTGTTTAGCTTTCACGTCCGCATTCAATTGAGCAACTGCTTCTTGTGCTGCTTTATTTTCAGCTTCATCCGCTTTTAAAGTTGCCTGTGCTTGATCCAATTGAGTTTGAGCTGCAGGAGTTTTAACTTCTATAGCTTTAATAGCGTCACGTTGTGCCGTTACTCCTGTTAAATAAGCAGTAGCTTCTTTAACAGAAGTTTCTGCTTTCGACTTATCTGCTTGTGCACGTTCATCATCTTGTTTTGCAGCATTATAAGTACTTTGAGCTTCTTTTTGAGTCTTCAATAATTTTTGGCTGTCAAAAGGATTGCTCAATACTGTACGATTAAAACTACTACCTGCCAATGCTTTATCATGAACAAATAAAAAGTTTACCACTTGCCAATAATCATCTTTAAAAGATGTTGCAACCCCTAAGTAAGATGTTTTTGCTTCTGGAGTAAACAAACCAGATATACTAGAAGCATGGAAGAATTCATTATTTACACTATCTTCTACATCATCAAAGGCATTAAACATAAAATTCAAAATCGTATTATAAACCAAATGTTTCAATTCTGCTTTTGTTACAGTCTGTCCTGCTCCAGCACCACCATTCAAACCAATATTTTCTTCAGTGCCAGAAGAAATTCCATACTGTGCCAACACTTTATTAAGGTTTACCAAATCATGACCTTTCACGCCATTTATTTTTGAGGTTGAAACATGGTCGTTAATAATCTTAGTTACATCCTTAGTAACTTCAATTTTAGATGTTCCAAAAGCTGCATGAATTTGATTTAATAAGTCCGCTGCAAAGAGGGACAATTCTTCTCTTGTTGCTTCTGAAAGATTATTCAAATCTAATTTCTCTTCACTGTCATTTTTATTCGCTTTAAAGCGATTTTGTTTCGCTAATACTTTTCCAAGAGCTACTAATTTATCCGTCATAGCTTTCTCTTCAGCTGGAGAAGCTGTGGCGATTTTTGAAGCATAGTCTCTTAAAGCGGCAATATATTCTTGAGTCAGTTTGATTTGGTTGATAGCTTCAACATCTTGATTAGCTTTTGTCAAATCAACTGTTGCCTTTTCTAAAGCTTCTGCCGTTTTGTTTGCCATAACAACCTTTTTATCTAAATCAGCTTTGGAAGTAGTTACCGCCTTTTGAGATTGAGTTGCTACTTTTTCTGCTTCAGCTAAATCGGAAGTACGTTTCTGGTCATCTTGTTTTGCTTTAGCTAAATCTGTCTGAGCCTTAGCAACTACTTCTTTATCAGCGTTTACTTTTGCTTGCGTTTGTTCAGCTTTAGCAATAATTTCTTTAGTACCCGTGCCATCTAGGATGGCTTGTTTTTCGGCTACTTTCTTTTCTGCTTGAGTTACTTCTGCTTGTTTTTTAGTAACTGTCTCTTGTACTTTTGCGACCGCTTCTGTTTGTTTAGTCACTTCACTTTGAGCTGTTTGTTGGGCTGTTTGACTAGCAGATACAGCATTTTCAGCTTGATTTACCTGATTAGTCGTTTCCTTAACAGAAGTTTCTGCTTTAGCCGCATTTTCTGGAGTCGCTTCTTGAGCGACTTTTTCAGCTTGAGCGACATTCGTTGTTTCTGTTTTGACCGTATTTTCAGCATTTTCTGCTTCTACTTTTGCTTGATTAGTTACTTGTTCTTGTGCTTTGACTGCTGCAGTTGCGGTATCTACAGCTGTTTGAGATTGAGTTACTTCTTCTTTGGTTACAACTGCTTTCGTTTGAGCAGCTTCCGTGCTTTTAACTTCTTTTGGTTGCACATCTTCTGCCTGTACTACTTGTCCTGCACCTACCACAGCAACAGTCGCAACTGTTGTCATCAACGTTTTACTAACTTTATTCATTTTAATTTCTCCTAAATCTATTTTTTATTTATTTTATAACAATATAAACATTTCTACAAAAATTATATTTTGTAATTTTAATATTCTGTCAATCATCAATCTGCTTTCAACAGCAAAGAAAACCTCTTTCTTTGTTCTTCAAAACAGACAGATGAGGACTCTATCTGTTAAGATGGAACGATCGGTCTATGGTAACCTTTGCCAGTTAACTGTAAAATAGACTGTTTCCCTCGTTTGACTTTACGTGCTACAAGAATATTGCCACGTTTAATGGTGCGTATGCTTTTATAAATATTCCCATAATTTGCGATTGTCGCAACCGTTACAAGTTTTCCTTCAACGTATCCTTTCCGAGAGATTAGACCATATTTTTTCGTCAACTTAACTTCTTCACCATTGTCAAGAAGGGCTGTTGCACCTCCTTGCATTCCTAATCGTCTTAAATCTGTGAGGGTTACCTCACTTGTTGAATTTATTTGATTCATCATTTTCCTCCTTGTGAATCAAAGGCTGATTTACAGCCATGCCGAGTTAATGCCGTAGCATTTCTACTGTGTTTCTTACGCACGGTTTTGAGTCTAGTTTACCGCAAACTCCTTCGGCTTATAGCTTTAACTAGCTATGCCTTTACGTGGTGGAACAGCGCTAGATATCCTTTTCTAGCTACACACCGCCCTTTTTTCTTTTTTATGCTTAGTTCCGCTAATCAGGACAGTGGGGGTATTCAATTGTCAAGGTACTTCAAGCAGTTTTATGACCTGCTTAGGTCATTTATTTTCTGAAGAACTATTAGGTTCACTTCTCACTTTTAAGACGATAAGCTACATAGTGACCTAAATCTGAACTTGCTTTGCGATCTGAACTCACGCCTAATAAGTATCCAACCGATACTTGAAAAAATCTAGCTAGGTTTTCAGTATGTTCAGGACTGATCCGATTCGTTCCTCTTTCCCAATTTGAGATTGTCTTACGAATAACCCCAAGCTGATCTGCAAGCTCCTGTTGAGTTAGACCAGCTTGTTTTCGTAGTTCCTTCACTCGGTTTTGGTTAGGTTTAGTCACATGGAATCACCCCTTTTACTTTGTAGATCACCTTCTTCACCCATCTTGGGTTGATAGTGAAAGGTGGTTGAGCTTCTGAAAAATTCATACTGGCTCCTGTACTGAAAGAGCTAGATACTAATCTCTGCAGTTCTTCCAGGTTATAGGTAAGTGAAATCGTTTCTGTTGTTTTATCAAAATATTCAATCACCATCGCTATATCTTGTACTGGTTTCGGTTCTGTCGGACGCATTCTAGCAGCCATTGGACTACCAATAACACCTTCTTGTCTGTTAAATAATCCCATGGCTTCGTTATCCTTTCTGTCTGTTTTGTTCTAAGTTTTTTTCCAGCTCCTTAAGAGCCTTTGTTTTCTCCTCTAGTGGTAACTCAAAGATAGCTTTTGGGATAGCAATCACACTTTGTTTTGGACTGTAAGTAATCATGAAGGCTTTATGGGGAATGGGTTTAAATTCATCTTGTAACATGCTTTGACCTCCGTTTAGTTATCTAGTATGATTAAGTTAAAGAACAGTAGTCCAATTCCTAGGCAGATGACATTTTGTTCAAGTATATGCATCCCCACCAATTGCCAAAACGGAAGAGAGTTATTTTGCCAAGTCTGTTGAAATAAAGCAAACAGAATAGAAATGCCTAAGACATGAACCCCTGTAAGCAGCGTTAAATTAAACAGAATACGCAACAACTGCCGTAAAAAACCAATGAGTTTACGTTGATAGCGTGAGGGTTCTTGTTCTTCAATCGCAGAATGAAACTGAATGTCATCCTCAACTTTCATCGGTTGTCACCTCTTTTCTTCCATATCTCAACTCTGCCTGTTTATGTGCCATCATCTTCACTTCTAATCTTCGCTCTTCCTTGAGGTTTTCTAAACTACGCAAGAGATAAGCTAAAGGAGATTCACAATCATAGGGAATACGATTAATAAGATTAAGAACTTCTTTACTAGTCACATAACCTTCTGAAAGGTATTGTCCTATCATCATCTTTTGCCTATGAGTTAAGCTGTAATTTTGGAACTCTCCAGTAAACAAATCTTGTTGGCAAAATTTGCCATTATACTCATCTGCAATTACTTGTAAGAGAGAATAATATTTTGGTGAAATATATTTCTCAACTTTTTCTAGATGATGTATATGATCAGCTTCAGGAGAGGGAGAAATTTCATCAGAAATTTTCTCACTCTTTCTAGAACTAATATTATTTATCTCAGTCTTACTTGTATTATTCTTACTTGGGTTAAAATTTTTACCCTCCGGAAGTAAAGATTTTGGACGTTCAAATTTTTTACCTCCGCTATTATCAAGGGGTTTTGCTTCTTCTATGAATGACTCTTCTTTCTCATAAAGAAGTTTTCCAAAATAGTCAAACCGTTTTAACAAGACATTATTTTCATCATAATGCTCCACTATTTGGCAAGTTGCATCAACATTTTGCAAATACAATCGATTCGGTTTATTATTTCCTTGTTGAACTTCTCGCAACAAACCCATTTCAGTTAATTCTTTCTTAATTTTGGTAACAGTTGGTTTTGATTTATTTAATACTTCCATCAAATCGGTGACTGTATAAATCATAAACACTGAGCCATTTTCATCTACATATTCACTATTCCCATTTTCATGAGAATGAATGCTTAACTGACAACGATTCAGCAATATGCCATAACTAAGTTTGGCATCTGAAGATAATTTAACGTATGGACTAACGTAACGAATCGTCATCAGTATCTTTCTTTCAGGATTCCACTTGCGTTCAATTCTTGTTATAAATAATTGTGGAATTTGATAAAAAGTCTGTGTGGTTAATTGATTGACTGTAATATCTCTATTTGGAATCATTTAAAACACCTCAGCATTGATACATAACTTCATACCACCTTGATGAGAGAACTGGATTAAGCTCGTTGCTTCCAATTCTTCAATCGCAGCAAGAGCTCGATCTCGTGACCAACCTGTTGTTCTCATCAAATCAATTACCATCATATTTTTTGTTAGTTTAACCATAGAAGATTGTTGTGTTCTCATAAAAACTCCTTTATTGGATTCTTTTTTCTTTTGTTTTCTTAACTGCTTTTTAACAATTCATTAGGCATTAATCGAGATTTTTTAGTAAAGGGGGAGGACAATATTCATCTACCGATATCCCATATACTTTTTCAAACCAATTTTCTAAAGCAAGCACCTGTTCGAGTGTCGTATTTGGACTTCCACTAGATAGCATACTACGGTATATATGAACCATATTCCAATCATTATCTTTATTTTTTTCAAACTGAGAACGATTATCTTTTATCCTTTTGGGTGGGCAACTTTGACTATAAAAAATCCTCATTATATTCTCCTTATTTCAGCAAACCCAAATAATTAAAAATCTCATACAGTGATACTAGAGCATTTATCAGAAAGAGAAATAAATTCAAACAATAAGGTTCTCTTTTCTGATAATTACTAATAAACATAGGGTATAAAATTAAAGCAAAGATAATATTTATCGGAAGTAGAATACTCATAAATCTGTCCTCTCTCTTAATCCTACACATAACTCATCAATTCAGGATAAAGCTCTAAGGTTAGCCACAAGGCTTCTTCTTGAGTCAATTGATAAACGTGGCCCCATGTCCCATCTCGGGCTCGTTTGTGGTAGGGATAAGTGCCTTGCTTATTCTTGGGGCTCAACTCATGAATAACACCGTCTTTCTCAGTTTTCCAAAGCAAGCTAGAAGGTTTGTAATAATAACTGTTCCCTAGCCAAACTCTTCCTAGGTCATCATATGGGGATGTTTTAACTTCTTCAGGAAACTCCTCAGTACCTGACACAGCTGCTTCTTTCTCTTCATCAAGATCTATTACTTCAAAGATTTCTAAGGTATCAAGATTCATGATGATTTCAATGTTATTTGACATCTGTTTGGTGTCCTTTCCATTATTTTAGGCAACGAAAAAAGAGAACGATTTTTTCGTTCTCTTAGGTTACAAGGTATTTAATTTTACGTTTCCCGAAACTCTAGACACTTACAGCTTTATTTTTTCATATTTTCTAGATTTTTATGATGAATTTTCAAGTTTTATCTTTTTATTTTCAATTACTGGACTCTTCTGAATAAAATATCTCTTTTTCTTTCTTCAAAATGATGAAATTTTTGCAAAAAAAGGGGATGATAGGATAGGATACTTGGGAGGTATAAGATGAAAATTATTGTCGTTGGTGGCGGTAAAGTCGGAGCTGCACTCTGCCGTTCACTTGTGGCGGAAAATCATGATGTGATTCTAATCGAACAAAATGAATCTGTCCTCAATAGGGTTACAAAACGTTATGATATTATGGGCATTGTTGGCAACGGTGCCAATTTTAAAATTTTAGAGCAAGCTGATATAGCGCATTGCGATATTTTTATTGCCATGACAGAGCATGACGAAGTCAATATGGTATCAGCTGTGTTGGCTAAAAGAATGGGAGCAAAAGAAACGATTGTTCGCGTTCGCAACCCAGAGTATTCAAATTCTTATTTTAAAGAAAAAAATAT
>ERZ773269.459-NODE-459-length-48622-cov-6.838429_pt1 | contig 48622 bp, 53 predicted proteins | sample MGYA00511958_ERZ773269 | MGnify/ENA primary metagenome ERZ773269 (study PRJEB29015, sample SAMEA2737761) | human gut metagenome | biome: human gut; feature: human-associated habitat; material: faeces | place: China | collected 2012 ... | reverse complement strand
TTATCAATCAATTGGTCAAATGATCTCATTTGCTTTGTACGCTATCTTTGCATACGCCGGTTTGGAACAAATGGGTGGTATCATGGAAGACGTTGATAACGCAGAAAAGACGTATCCTAAGGCCGCTTTGATTGCAACCACAATCATCGGGTTGGGTTATGCGATCTCAATTTTGCTATGGGGTGCTTCAACTAACTGGACGTCATTGACGGCTGATAAGTCAGCGAACCTTGGAAACATCACGTATGTTTTGATGAATAACTTGGGTGTGCAATTGGGTGATGCCTTTGGTATGTCACACAGCGCTGGCTTGATCATGGGATCAATTTTTGCTCGCTTTGCTGGTATTTCAATGTTCTTCGCTTATGTTGGTTCATTCTTTGTTTTGACATATGCACCTTTGAAGTCATTCATCTTGGGTTCACCAAAGGAAGTTTGGCCAAAGAAGTTTATCGCTTTGAATGAACATGATGTGCCTGCTGTTGCCGTATGGTCACAAGCTATCTTGGTTTCAGTATTGGTTATCTTGATTTCATTTGGTGGTAAGAGTGCTGAGCAACTATACCTTGTTTTGACGAACATGGGTAATGTGTCATCAACGTTGCCTTACGTCTTCTTGGTTGCTGCGTTCCCATTGTTCAAGCGTTTGAACGACGTTGAGCGTCCATTTATCTTCTACAAGAACCCAACAATCACTTGGATTATCACGATTCTTGTTGAGGCTTTGACAATTATCTCAATTTTGTTGACGATTATCTCACCATTCCAAACGGGAGATTGGTTCAGCGGTATTTGGACAGTTGTTGGTCCAATCTTCTTCGGTGTACTAGCGTGGGTATTGTTCACGTTGGGTGAGAAGAAGCACGGAAAGCTATAATGACGATTAAAACGTGCCTGTAAAGGCACGTTTTTTCTTGCTCATTTTCAGGTCCGGGAGTAACCTATATAACAACTAAGGAGGCAAGTCACATGCCAAAGATGAATATCGATATGATCAAGGGTCGTACACCCGATGAAATCAAGCAAATTTTGGACATTTCATATGAAGTAATGCTAGCTGCATTTGGTGCACCGGATGGTGATCGCTACCAAATTGTCACGCAACACGAGCCTTATGAAATGCAAATCTTGGACACTGGTCTAGGTATTGAATGCACAGATAAGGTGCTAGTATTTAGTTTGGTAACGCGTCCACGCACAACTGAACAAAAGGTTAACTTCTATAATAATTTGGTGTCTGAGCTACACGAGAAAACAGGCTTGCGCAAGGAAGATGTGATGATTAACCTAGTCGTTAACAGTGATGAAGATTGGAGCTTTGGTTACGGTGAAGCCCAATTTTTGACTGGTAAGTTGTAATTTAAGAAAGGAGTAAAACCCGATGTTGCCAGATGAAGAAGATTATCAACCAATTGATGAACTAACTAGCGACGAGCATAGTTGGTACGCCGTTCGTATGGTCGGCGAGGACGTCGATACATTGTTGACAGCCGCCACAACCGAATCTGACGCAGAAGGTATTGCTCATCGAACAGCAACGCAATACCCCGACTTTTCATTTTCGGTCGTGCCGGTAACAGGCATTTTTATGGACAATACGCGATATGACAAGATGACAGATTTGCAATGGTACGGGGTCATGCCGGCCAGTCGTAAAGATAATTACATTACGCAGATATTCGCTAACTTCAAGGATTTGAATACATTTCTAAGCGATAACCGCGCGGAAAAGTATCGTTTTGTCAGCTTAATGATGAAATAAGGGGTTGACGTTACAACGTTTTACCTGTATTATTAACTATGTTGTTGAGGCAACGTAGTTAAATATGCGGATGTAGTACAATGGCTAGTGCTCCAGCCTTCCAAGCTGGGAATGCGGGTTCGATTCCCGTCGTCCGCTTACTAAAACAACCATCAATTTGTTGATGGTTGTTTTTTTGTAAAGTAAGTTCGCAAAGAAAAACCGTGTGCTATAATAGATACGTTAAAAAAAGAGATAGATAAGGATGTTATTTCCATGAAGATTAAAGGCTTAACGCCAATTTTGTTGATTCTGTTGGTCATTTTGTTTGTAACGGGACACGGTTACTTCCTTGAAGGACCATTGACTAATTTCATGCACATGTCTGAAAACTGGATTGGTGGTGCCAATGCAGTGGGTTGGTCAATCATCATCTTGACGTTCGTTGTGCGTTTGGTATTGTTGCCATTTATGGTTCACCAACAACGCGCTGCAACGATTCAACAAGAAAAGATGCGTTTGTTGCAACCACAAATGACGAAGATCCAAGAAGCACAAAAGAACGCTCAAACGCAAGAAGAGAAGATGCTTGCCTCTCAAGCGATGATGGCTGTTTATCGTGAAAACGGTGTATCATTGCTAGGCGGCATGAACTTCACTGTGTTGATCATTCAATGGCCAGTGTTCATGGGATTGTATGCAGCGATTAAGAATTCACACGATTTGGTGAATGCAAGTTTCTTCGGCATTAAGTTGGCAACGCAATCACCAGTGTTGGCAATTGCAACAGCCGTCGTTTACGGTTTGCAAGCATACTTGTCAATGGTTGGCGTACCGGCCGAGCAAAAGAAGCAAATGCAATCAATGATGATGATTATGCCAATCATGATGCTATTCATGACTTGGGTAACTAACGGTGGTATTGCGTTGTACTTCTTCGTTGGTGCATTGGTCATGATTATCCAAACGTTGATTATCATCGTTTGGCGTCCACGTTTGCGTCAACACGTTGCGGATACGTTCGAAGTGAAGGATGTTGTTGACGATGCGTTGTCTGGTAAGTTGCAATCAGAACCAACTGGTCCATTTGCACAAGCTATGAAGGCTGCGCAGGCACAACAAGATGCACAAGCACGTAAGGACATTACAGATGACGCCAGTGAAAACACGCACCCTGAATCAAAGGGTGGTCGTAATGCTGGTAAGCAAAAGCGTTAATTAGTTTGAAAAACCAGTGGCCGATTTTGGGTCGCTGGTTTTTTTCACGTCCTGAAAGCTGAATTTTCATGTTTTATCATGTGCGTTAATGTACAATATATGTACGGAGGGTGGAACGCATGACAATTAATCATACAAAAGACTCAACCCGTTATCCTGATTTACGTGGGAAAACAGCGGTTGTAACTGGAAGTTCTTCTGGTATTGGTGAAGCGATTGCACGTCACATGGGATCTGAAGCGATGAACGTGGTTATTAACTACATCAACGCTGACGAAAAGGTGATTGATGGTTTGATTTACCTAATCGAACAATCAGGCGGACGTGCAGTGGGAATTCGTGCCGATGTTGGAACAGAAGCTGGTGTGCAAGCGATTTACGACAAGGCGATTGAAGCCTTTGGCGATATCGACGTTTGGGTTAACAATGCCGGTTTCGAGATTCAATCAGAAACGCACGAAACATCATATGAAGACTGGCAACGTGTGCTTCACGTTGACTTGGATGGTGTTTTCTTGGGAACTAAGATTGCCGTACAACACTTCTTGAAGCATAACAAAAAGGGTAACATCCTAAACACCTCATCAATTCACGACATTATCCCTTGGCCTACGTATGCTTCATACGCAACGGCAAAGGCTGGTGTCTTGATGTTTACAAAGACAACGGCGCTTGAGTATGCTGAACGCGGCATTCGTATCAATGCCATTTCACCAGGTGCTCTGGAAACGCCAATTAACGCACAACGTTTCGCTGATCCAGCGGTTCGTGCCGACACGGAAGGCATGATTCCAATGAAGAAGGTCGGCGATCCAGTCGATGTCGCTAACGCAGCTGTGTGGCTGATTTCTAACGAAGCCTCATACATTACGGGAACGACATTGTATATCGACGGTGGTATTACGCTTTACAACGAGTTCCAAGGTGGTCGCGGTTAAATATTGGTACGATTAGACATGTTCGATTTGGACATGTCTTTTTTTAATGACTGTCATACTGGAATTTGTGATATGATTTACACATTAAGCTTTTAGTACTGGGGGCAATTCGTATGGCAGAAAATATTATGCCAGAGCGTCTAATTGAAAAAATGCGACTACGTGATTTCGCAATTTTTACAGTTGGAACCGCTATGTATGCGTGGGGGCTGGTTAACGTGAATATCCCCAATCACCTGGCCGAAGGTGGTGTAACGGGTATCACGTTGATTTTTAAGGCATTGCTAAATATTAATCCTGCGTTATCAACACTATTTTTGAACATTCCATTGCTCTTAATTGGGTTACGCATGCTCGGAAAGCGCGCATTGATTTACACATTGTATGGTATTTTTAGTTTGTCATTCTGGTTGTGGCTATGGCAACTGATGCCATTCGATTTAGATTTGCAGCACGATTTGCTAATTTCGGCTTTGCTAGCTGGATTGTTTGGTGGATTGGGCTCAGGATTGATTTACCGTTACGGTGGGACGACTGGTGGGACGGACGTCATTGCCCGTATCTTAGAACAGAAGTTAAACATCCCCATGGGACGTACGCTATTCGCACTGGATGTCGTGGTCTTGACGGCTTCGCTAGTTTATATTGACGTCGTTCAAATGATGTATACCGTTATTGCGGCCTTTGTGTTTGCGCAAATGGTTAACTTCACCCAAAAGGGATCTTATGCAGCTCGTGCATTCCTAATCTTCACATCAAAGCCGGAAGAGATTTCGCATGCAATTATGCAAGATTTGGAACGTGGCACGTCATTGCTACACGCTGAAGGTGGCTTTACGCACAATGAACAACGAGTTGTCTACGCAGTGGTTGATCCGTCAGAAATGAATGTGGTGCGAAAGATTATTGATGATATCGATCCACGTGCATTCGTGACGGTCATGGATACACAAGAAACATTAGGTGAGGGATTCTCGTTCGCTCGTCCTAAGAAATCATTCTTTAAGTTTTAGAATAAAAGCTGGCATTAACGATTTAACGACGTTAATGCCAGCTTTTTAATTTATTTTCATCACTAAAACGCCTGTATGACGCGGTTTTACTGCGGACACTCTAAATAATTAGCACTCTAACGAAGAGAGTGCTAGAAAATGCTTGCAATGGTTTTGTAATAGTTGTACAATTAGATTACAAGGTTGAGGGATGGCCGTGGGGGCCTCCTCATTACAACCGAGTTTAACAATTGAATATTGGGGGATTGTAAATAAAATGGCAAACTTTAATGATTTTAACAACATGGATGATATCTTTAACCAAATGATGGGACGCATGGGTGGTTTCAACTCAGAGAATTCTCGTTATTTGATCAACGGACGCGAAGTAACGCCTGAAGAATTCGCAGAATACCGTCGTACGGGTCAACTACCTAACAGTGCTAACCAAGACTTGCCAGAAGTCGAGGCAAATGGTCAAGCACCAAAGAAGGATGGCATTCTAGCCAAGCTTGGTCGTAACTTGACGCAAGAGGCCCGCGAAGGTTTGTTGGATCCAGTTATCGGTCGTAACAAGGAAATCCAAGAGACGGCTGAAATTTTGAGTCGTCGTACAAAGAACAACCCAGTCCTCGTTGGAGACGCTGGTGTTGGTAAGACGGCGGTTGTCGAAGGTTTGGCGCAAGCAATTGTGGCTGGTGATGTACCGGCTTCAATTCGTAACAAGGAAGTTATCTCAATTGATCTTTCAAGCATCGAAGCCGGTACACAATACCGTGGTTCATTCGAAGAGAACGTGCAAAACTTGATTAAGGAAGTCAAGGAAGCTGGCAATGTCATCATCTTCTTCGATGAGATTCACCAAATCCTTGGTACCGGTGCCATGGGTGGTGACTCAGGATCAAAGGGCTTGGCAGATATTTTGAAGCCCGCTTTGAGTCGTGGTGAGTTCACGGTTATCGGTGCAACGACACAAGATGAGTACCGTAACACGATTTTGAAGAACGCTGCTTTGGCACGTCGTTTCAATGAGGTAACGGTGAACGCACCTTCACCAGAGGATGCCTTTAACATCTTGCTTGGTTTGCGTGACTTGTACGCGCAACACCACAACGTTGAATTGCCTGACAATGTTTTGAAGGCAGCGGTTGATTACTCAATCCAATACATTCCACAACGTTCTTTGCCTGATAAGGCCATCGACTTGTTGGATATGACGGCGGCTCACTTGGCAGCTAAGAACCCTGTCACTGACGTCGTGTCATTGGAAGAGCAAATCAAGCGTGAGCGTGAAGCACAACAACTAGCTGCTGATAAGGAAGATTACGAGTCAGCTGCCCAACACAAGGTTAAGATTGACGAATTGCAAAAGCAAATCGACGACGCTGGCGAGGCTAAGAAGGTAACGGCTACGGTCAACGACGTGGCTGAGTCTGTTGAGCGCTTGACTGGTGTGCCAGTTGCACAAATGGGTGCCTCAGACATTGAACGTTTGAAGGGTATTAACGAGCGTTTGCGTGGTAAGGTCATTGGTCAAGACGATGCCGTTGAAGCCGTATCACGTGCCATCCGTCGTAACCGTGCCGGCTTCGATGAAGGCAACCGTCCAATTGGTAGCTTCTTGTTCGTCGGACCTACTGGAACAGGTAAGACTGAGTTGGCAAAGCAATTGGCTTTGGATATGTTTGGGTCAAAGGATCACGTTATCCGTTTGGACATGTCAGAATACTCAGATTTGACGGCCGTTTCAAAGTTGATCGGTGCAACTGCTGGATACGTCGGCTACGATGATAACAGCAATACGTTGACTGAGCGTGTTCGTCGCCAACCATACGCTATCGTCTTGCTAGATGAGATTGAAAAGGCGAACCCACAAGTTTTGACCTTGTTGTTGCAAGTGATGGACGATGGTCGTTTGACTGACGGACAAGGAAACACAGTTAACTTCAAGAACACTGTTGTCATTGCAACGTCAAACGCCGGATTTGGTAACGAAGCTTTGATGGGTGATGATGCTAAGGACAAGGAGTTGATGGACAAGTTGGCACCATACTTCCGTCCAGAATTCTTGAACCGTTTCAATGCTATCGTCGAGTTCTCACATTTGACTAAGGAAGACTTGAACCAAATCGTTGACTTGATGTTGAACGATGTTAACGATACATTGGCTAAGAAGGACATTGTGTTGACGGTTACGCCTGCAGCCAAGGCTTGGTTGATCGATGAAGGCTACGACGAGGCCATGGGAGCACGTCCATTACGTCGTGTTATCGAGCAACAAATCCGTGACAACGTGACCGACTTCTACTTGGATCACTTGGACGCTAAGAACTTGCAAGCAGACCTTGTTGACAACAAGATTGTTATTTCAGAAATCTAAAAATTTAAGTCACTAAAAAGGGCCTGTAAACTGCTGTTTACAGGTCCTTTATTTTGGTCGGTGTTTGAAAAGGGTGTAAACTTTAATATGTAAGATTATTGAGATAGGGTGGATAACATGTTAGAGAAACAAGTATTTAGCAAGCTTTTGTCAAAAGCTTTTGATGTGCCCGTTATGGTGACATATTGGGATGGTAAGTCAGAAAACTACGGGGACGGCTTACCAAAAATTCACATCAAGTTGAATGAGAAACCAAACATGAAGTCCTTAGCCAAGATGCCAACATTGACACTCGCTGAGGCGTACATGAATCGTGGCATTGAAATTGAAGGCAGCATTCAAGAATTGATTGCTTCCGCTTACCGTCAATCCGGTAGTTTTTTAACTGATCAAAGCGGTTTCAAGGGCACGTTGACGAAAATGCTCCATGGCCATGATAAGAATGAATCTAAAGAAGACATTCACAGTCACTATGATATTGGTAATGACTTCTATAAGGAGTGGTTGGACCCATCAATGACTTATTCTGCGGCGTACTGGCCAAAGGATGGGATGACATTGGAAGAAGCTCAGATGGCCAAGGTTCACCATATTTTAGACAAGTTGCACAGTGAACCAGGTAAGAAGCTATTGGATATCGGTTCTGGATGGGGAACGTTAATTATCACGGCTGCCCAAGAATACGGCCTTGAAACATACGGCGTAACGTTGTCAGAAGAACAATATGCCTTTACGAACCAACGCATTCAAGAACTAGGCCTACAAGATAAGGTCCACGTTATGTTGCGCGATTACCGTGATGTGGATATGACCTTTGACTACATCACTTCAGTTGGGATGTTTGAACACGTTGGTAAGGAAAACTTGGGCGAGTACTTTAAGGACGTCGCGAACTATCTCGTACCAAATGGCCGTGCGTTGATTCACGGTATCACTGGTCAACACTACGGTGCCGGTGTTGATCCATTTATCCAAAAGTACATTTTCCCTGGTGGTTACATTCCAAACATCGCCGAGAACGTCACACACATTATGGAAGCAGGTATGCAGTTGGACGATATCGAACCATTGCGTCGACACTACCAAAAGACGTTGGAAACTTGGACTGAGAATTACCACGCCGTATACGACAAAACAGTTGCTGAGCGTGGCGAAGCATTCGCCCGTGCTTGGGACTTATACCTACAAGGTAGTGCTGCTTCATTTGAATCAGGAAACATTGACGTTATCCAGTTCCTAATGACTAAGGGCGCTGCCGGCCAAGGGTTGCCAATGAGCCGAGCTTACATGACAGCCCGCGAAAATTAAAAACCTTTAAGCGTTTGCGACATTTTTCGTCGCGAACGTTTTTTACAATTGTGTAACAAAAACGCTTTCATAAAACGATATCGTTTCACTTACCCAAAGTAACCTTTATGCTAGTCAAGCAAGAGATCGAAAAGGCGACTGCAGACGCCAAATTAGAGACACAAGGTGAGTGAGACATAATGAAGTTTATTAAAGGACTAGCCGGTATTATTACGGCTACAGCATTGCTAGTTAATACAACCATCGCCGATGCAGCCACATGGGCATACAGCAATCTAAACGCATCAGAAACGGTTGTTGCGTATTCAGCTGATTATCCAGCGCAAACTGCAGCTGCAGCAGCTTATTGGAACAGCCTTGCAGGAACAACCGTCGTTGCCGTTACGAATAATCAAGCTGATGCAACGGTCACAATCGAAAAGAAGGATACCCCAGCTGGGGACGCCGATCCAAACGTGGCGCTAACTTATGCACCAAATGGGATTACTGATATTTATCCGTCACGCATTGCTTCACAAGGCGTTGATTTGCAAACGGTCATTACCCACGAATTAGGTCACTCCTTGGGATTGGACCACGATGCTGGCTCAACTTTGATGGCGCCAGCCGGTGGCCAATTGGGTGGGCAAGCACATGATTATCAAGCTTTGAAGGCAGACTTAGCCAGCCACGGTCGTCAATTAGATAACCCAGCTTACGAGTCAGCAAATTCAGGTGCATCAAGTCAAGCCAGCTCATCTTCAACGACCCCAGCCTCAAGTCAAAAAGCGACGTCAACTGAAACAGCAGCCGTTTCAGAGCAAAAGCAACCTGATACGGGCACATCCACCAGTGCGACTGGTGGAACGTCAAGTCAAATTGCTGGTTCAGCTACGGTGACTCGTGATGCAACGTCCGTCAAGGCATCCCCAACCACAGCGACTGTTGAATCATTGCCAGAGCAAACAAAAACAACTGGCCAAAGTGGCCGCCTGCAACAAGAAGTGAAGGTCGTTATTCACAAAGTTTCAGATGCCCTAGCAACCAAGTAATTCATATTTTTAAAACTCCCAGATGGCAACATTGGGAGTTTTTTTCATTGACTTTTCAGTTTGATAACAAAAACGCTTACATAAAACTATTGGCTTTAACTTACAATTGGTAAGGCGTAACTTATACAGTGAGTTAAAAATAGTAGGGATATGAATCATGAATTTTTCAAAAGGACTGCTCGGTGTGGCAGTTACCGCTGCACTTTTAGCGGACACACCATCAGCTCATGCGGTTACATGGGCAACAAGTAATTTGAACAGCAGCAACATGGTTGTGGCTTATTCGCCTGACTATCCAAACCAGGTCGCTAACGCAGCAGCTTACTGGAATAATTTGGCTGGCACAACTGTGGTTGGTGTCACAACTGATCCAAGTGCCGCTTCAGTTACAATCAAGGATGTACCTGTGCCAGATGGTGACAACACACCTAATTTGGCATTGACCTTTGCGCCAACTGGCGAAACTGATATTTATCAGCAACGCATTACTGAGCAAGGGGCAGATTTGCAAACGGTTATCACGCACGAACTGGGTCACTCATTGGGGTTGGATCATGACCCAGCTTCAACCTTGATGGCACCATCAAACGGTCATCTTGGTGGGCAAGCGCATGATTACCAGGCGCTGAAGGCGGACTTGGCCAGTCATGGTCGTGAAATTGACAATCCGGCACTTGATGGTCAACAGACATCACAAGCAGCTAGCTCAGCTGCACCAGCAAGTAGCGCTGCTAGCGCCTCACCTGAAGCAAGTACCGCGTCGTCAGCATCCGAAACATCATCACATACGACGACGAGTCAAACAGCTCGTGCAACACGTGATGAAGCTAGTACACAAGCAAAGCAACTTGCAACAGTTGAAACGACACCCGATCAACCTAAGACGTTTGATGCCAAGGTATCAACAATAGCGCATAATACCACGAAGCGTATTGTCGAAGGCGCTATGGTTGTTGTCGGTGCCGTCGCAGGTCTTTTCACAGCAATGGCCCGTTATTCACGTACGCACATCGATTAATATAGATATCAGACTTTCCATTTGTTCAAGTGGGAAGTCTTTTTCTTTTGCTGATTAATTAGTCAATCCACATTTGTATACTTGTGTATAGTAAGTTTGCTGAACTGCAACAAATACAGGAGGGACAAATGTTTTTAGCAATTAGAGAGATTAAAAAAGAAAAACTACGGTACGGCTTGATTCTGACAGTCGTCGTCTTAATCAGTTATTTGATTTTCATTTTAAGTGCCCTGGCACTCGGGCTGGCGACAGCTAACACCGCTGCGGTGGACAGCTGGCAGTCTAAGTCCTTTGTAATGACCAAAGACGCAAATGGCAATGCCGGACAGTCATTACTGACAACGAAACAGGTTGATCAGTTAAGTGGCGAAAAAACCGCAACACTTGGCATTACACCAGTTAATATGAAAGTTGGCGGAAAACGTGAATCCGCCCAATTCGTTGGGATGAATAACGACGAGTACATCGCTAAAAACCTACAATTAACCAAGGGGCACTTGCCAAAGGCAGCTAACGAAGTCGTCCTCGCTGACTCAGTTGATAAGGATATTTACGGTATGGGGGATAAAATTTCGATTGGGTTATCTGATACGAAATATAAAATCGTGGGTTATGTGAAAAATGCCACGTATAATACCGCACCTGTTATTTATGGTGAGTTAGCGCAATGGCGTGTCATTAAGGGCGTGTCAGATCAATTCCAAGGTAGCGTCGTTGCTTCAAAAACGTCACAATCGGTCGATGATAAAGCATTAAAGACTTATTCATACCAAGCCTTTATCAATAAATTGCCAGGTTATACACCGCAAAAAGCGACGTTTGGTCTCATGATTGGCTTCCTGATTGTCATTTCATTGATTGTGATTACCATCTTCCTCTACATTCTAACGGTTCAAAAATTGCCTAACTTGGCAGTTTTGCGTGCACAAGGCATTCCAAATCGTTTCTTGGCCCAAAATACGTTATTTGAGACGTTCTTTATTATGGCAACTGGTATCGTCGTTGGTGCCGTACTATCGGCATTAACTGAATTTGGGATTCCAGATAGCGTACCAATGGCATTTGATTGGGGATTGATGGGACTCATTGCGGCTGGATTGATGGTAACCGGGTTACTGGGTGCAATCATTCCGATTCGTGTGATTAGTAAGATTGATCCGGTATCAGTAATTGGAGGTTAAAAAGATGCATGAAGAAAAACTAGCCCTTGAACACGTGACGAAACAATTTGGTCAGAAAACCAATTTAGTTACGGCACTTGAAGACGTCAGTTTAGCGTTTAAAGCTGGTGAGGTGTCGCTTATCATTGGGCCTTCAGGATCTGGTAAAAGTACCTTGCTAACCATTTTAGGTGGGTTACAGACACCAACAGACGGCTCAGTCCGTCTGAATGGTCACGATATCAGTGATTTGAGTACCAAAGAAGCCGAAAAAACACGTCTTGAACAAATCGGGTTCGTCTTGCAGGCGTACAATCTCGTGCCATATTTAACCGTAGCAGACCAATTCAAACTTGTTAACCAGGTGAAGCCTAACAATAACCTCAGTCAAGATGCCTTTGACAAAATTATTGAAACGCTAGGCATTCAAAAGTTATTAAACAAATACCCTGGCGAATTGTCTGGTGGTCAACAACAACGCGTTGCGATTGCCCGTGCGTTGTATACAGACCCGGCAATCATCCTAGCCGATGAACCTACGGCGGCCTTAGATACGGCGCGTGTCAAAGAAGTTGGCCAACTTTTTGCCAATATTGCGCATGACGAGCAAAAAGCAGTCGTCATCGTCACGCACGATGATCGTCTGCGAGAGTTTTCTGATAATGTCTACAAAATTGTCGACGGAAAACTATCTAATACGGACTGATTAACACACTTTCTAGTTGCTTTTGGGTATACTGGAATAGTTAAACAGAATTAAAGTAAGGGAGGACCTCGTATGTTGAGGAATCCTTGGTTAAAAATCGTGCTAGCCATTGGCTTTGAAGATGGTTGGGTCGTCGGTCTAAAACACGCCAACCAATGGTGGGAATGGGGACTAACCCTAATTGCCTTAGGGTTATCATTTCTTTTGTTCATGACCGCTGTCGACAAGTTGCCCGTTGGTACCGTGTATGCCGTATTCGTCGGACTCGGTTCTGCTGCAACTGTCTTGACTGGTTGGCTAGTCTTTGGGGACAAGCTAGACTTACCAGAGTTGCTTTTCTTAGCCATCTTATTAGGTGGTGTAATTGGACTTAAGTTGATAACGGAGGAACACACATAATGGCATGGGTATTTCTTGTTCTCGCCGGTTTAATGGAAGTTTCTGGCGTTATCATGATTAACGAATGGCAACGACGTAAAGCTTGGTGGGCTGCAGCTGGTATGGCTATTGGCGGTGCGTTAAGCATTGGCTTGTTGGGTCTGGCTTTGCGTCAAATTCCAATGGGAACCGGTTATGCGATCTGGACAGGTATCGGTGCAGCCGGTGGCACTATCGTCGGCATGTATTTGTACAAAGAGTCTAAAGATTGGAAGCGCATTCTATTTATCACGATGATTATCGTCGGAGCAGTTGGCTTGAAGCTAACCACCGGTAAAGGATAGCGAGAGAAAGAGGGGAGCGCCCCTCTTTTTTGTTGTTGCTCATTTGCGTCATAACCGTTACGATTAAGAGGTAGAAAAGACTTTGCTGAGCATCGATTTACTGGGGAGTAACGATTTTAGCAATTGATAGGGAATAATGTATGCGAACACGAGATGAGAATAAGATTCAAGCTTTAGAAAACGCAACGTTTGATTTAGTGGAAGAATCAGGAATTGCGAATTTAAGCATCAATAAACTAGCAAAACGCGCCGGCGTATCGGTTGCGACCACCTATATTTATTATGAAAACAAGGCTGATTTATTGGGCCAACTATTCAGTAAAGTACAAGAAAATTTAATCACGCAACTACCAATGCCAGATCAAACGCTTACGCCTCAAGATCAGTTTGCAACATTGATGCGTGATTACGCGGCTAATTTCGAGAAGCATCCAAAACAAGTTGCTTTCATGGCCACGATGGTCGCCAATCCTGAATTTTTGCCTGACGATATGCAAGGCGAAGGGTCATTGTTGAGTCCTGCCATGTTAACGGTTATCAAGCAGGCGTATCAGCAACAACTGCTAACCACCGCCAACGTGGATATCATCGTGGCCCAAGCCTTGCAGCCAATGCAGTGGCTCATGCAGTCGCGTCTGCGTAATAATCTGAGCGTTAGTGAAGATGAACTTAATACACTTATCCAACTTGCAACCCGTGCGTTGTTTAAGTAACTTTCAGCACCTCTGATCGCCCATCTGAGGTGCTTTTTTTGCGTCATTTGCCAAAAACTTCTAAAGAACAAGCAGATAATATGCAATTCACTTACATTTTAGATACAATAGATGTGTTCCGTAGGTGAGAGACACGGAATACTGAAAATCGCATACACACCCTTTAGGAGGCAGAATCATGGCAAACTACGATTACGATGTGCTGTACATTGGATCAGGACACGGAACGTTTGATGGTGCAATTCCATTGGGAGCGAAAGGGAAAAAGGTTGGCGTTGTTGAACAAGATTTGGTCGGGGGTACCTGCCCAAATCGCGGTTGCAACGCAAAAATTGTCTTAGATTCACCAGTTGCAATGCAACGTCACTTGGAAGAAGTGCACGGTATTGTTAACGGCGAAACTAAAATTGATTGGGCTGAAAACCAAGCCCACAAGCATGAGGTGATTGATGGCTTGCCAGCATTCATCCAAGGTTTGATGGACTCAACTAATGTTGATGTTCTGTTTGGTCGTGGTACGTTGGCTGATGCCCACACGGTGATGGTCAACGGCGAAGCGAAGACCGCGGATAAGATTGTTATTTCAACTGGGCTTCGTCCACACCGTTTGACAATTCCTGGTTCAGACTTGGCACACGATTCAGAGGACTTTTTGAATTTGACTGACATGCCTGAACGACTAACAATCATTGGTGGTGGTTACATCGCTATGGAGTTCGCCACGATGGCAAATGCAGCCGGTTCAGATGTGACGGTCATTTTGCGTGGCAAGGAAGCATTGAAGGCTTACCATCAACCATTCGTTGAACAAATCATCGCTGATTTGGAAAAGCACGGTGTAACCTTTATTCGCGAAACAGCTGTTGAAGCAATTGTCCAAGGGGCAGAAGGCTTGGTTGTTCGTGGACAAGACTTGAACATCGAAACTGATTGGGTGCTTGACGCAACTGGTCGTGTACCAAATGTCGAGAATCTCGGTTTGGAAGAAGTGGGTGTTAATTACACACCGGCTGGTATCACGGTAGATGATTACTTGCGGACGTCAGTGCCAAATATCTATGCGTCTGGGGATGTGATTGATAAGGTGCAACCAAAGCTAACGCCAACGGCTGTCTTTGAATCACTCTACTTGATGCACACATTTGCCGGTGAAACGACTGATCCGATTGTTTATCCAGCAATCCCATCTGTTGTCTTCACATCACCACGTTTGGCTCAGGTGGGTGTCACCGTTGCTGAAGCGGAAGCTAATCCTGAGTTGTACACGATTGAAACGAACCACATTCCTGATGATTGGTACCGCCAAGTTGACAAGGAGACAATCGGCGACAATATCTTAATCTTCGACAAGGCTCACAAGTTAGTTGGTGCGACTGAAGTGTCAAACAAGGCCGACGATGTGATTAACACCTTGTTGCCAGCAATCGAATTTAAGTTTGGGCCTGCAGAAATCGAGCGAATGGTTTACCTATTCCCATCAATTTCATCATCTGCATGGGGTCAATTGTAATAGTGCACGTATTAACACGAGATCTGGGGTCAGGTCTCGTGTTTTCATATTTTGGGCATAGTTTTATCGTAAACTAACGATGATCAACACACTTAGGAGTGACTCATGACAAAACCAGTTAAAATCGGAACGTTCATTATTCTGGTGAACTTTTTAATCTATATCGGGCTTGGTTTGCCAGATGCCATTATGGGGAGTGCTTGGCCGGCTGTCCGTCAAACATACCACGTGAATGTTGACTACGTCGGCTATTTGACAATGATTAGCCTGGCATTCTCCTTCATATCGACGTTGCTTTATCCTAGACTTGCAAAAGCAATGACGATGGCATCAATCATGCTCATGAGTATGGGATTTGTCATGATTGGTATTTTGCTGTTGCTATGGGGAGAGGCCACAATCCTGCTTATTTTAGCTTCTGTAGCGCTCGGATTAGGACAAGGGGCAATTGATATCGCTGTAAACGACTACGCCGCCAAGCACTTTACAAGTGGCTTGATGAGCATTTTGCACGGCATGTATGGTGTCGGCGTCACGTTGAGTTCGCTTATCCTCGCCATTAGTCTATTGTTCCCAACTGGCTGGCGCATCGGTGTCCTAATCATTGGTGTCTTGCAACTGTTGATTATGCTGTTTGTTTATCAAACACGACAAGAATTTGCAGAAAAAGATAATGGTTCTGATACAGCAACTGAGACTGGTGGCAAATTAAGGGGAGCTGACTGGCTATTACCAATCTTCTATTTCTTCTATTCGGTTGAATTGGTTGTGGGTAAGTACTTATCTAGTTATGCAGTCGATCGCTTGAAACTATCTGACTCATTAGCAGCGAATGCCACCACGCTATTTTGGGCCGGCTTAATGGTCGGCCGTTTCCTAACTGGGTTGACGACAAAATGGTTCTCAAACAAGCAATTGATTTTAGGACACATCGTACTGACGTTCGGTGGGATGGGGCTACTATTTGTACCAAACACCGCTGTGCTACTATGCTCTAGTTTCGCGATTGGTTTGGGACTCTCAGCGCTCTATCCATTGATGATGATGGTGCCGTATGAACGCCACGATGATCAAACGGCCAAGTTGATGGTTAGTCGCAATCTAGCTTTTTGCCAAGCTGGGATGGTGGTCTTACCGCTAATCACTGGTTGGGTTTATCAAGCAGCGGGGGCAACAACCATGCCACTAATCGGCTTCATCTTGGTTGCGGTCATGTTAGGCTTGACTGTGAAAATTTTGAAATAACTAAAAAGACCTCGGAACCAAGATTCCGAGGTCTTTTTGATAGGTGATGTGACATGCACTAGTTTAGTAAAAGTGTTCTGCATGTTCGTTTGCGCACAGGCCACATCCCTAAGTATTTAATTACAACATCGTGATGATTTGCATCAAGATTGGCACAACAATCACGAATAGGACAGTAGACGTCGTCACAACGTTTGTTGCGTATTCAACGTCACCCTTAGCTTCACCAACCAAGATAGGCAACACAGCCAATCCAGGGGCAGCGGCTTGGATAATCAACGTTCCTTGCTCAACTGATGGAATGTCCATCGCACCCTTAAACATCATCATGATAATAATCATAACGGCAGGAGCGAAGACGAAACGACCAAGCAAAGCAACGATTGTATAGCGATCGAAGTGAATTGACTTCAAACCAGCGTCAGCCAAGACGATACCAATGTAGATCAATGACAATGGCGTTACGACACCACCAACCATTGAGAACGTCTTATCAACCAACGTAGGCAAAGGCAAATCTAGCAACAACCATACCAAAGCCACGATAAATCCTAGCAATGGGGCAGGCAACAACTTCTTCCAGTTGAACTTCTTATCAGCGACCTTAGGACCGTCGTTTTGGATGAAGAAGATACCGATGGCCCACGTTGAAACCGTGTTAGCCAAGTAGTAAACCAAGAAGAATGACAATGAGTGTTCACCAAACAATGCCAAGTTCAAAGGCAAACCAATGAAAATCGTGTTGGCATTAACGAACATGTTAATGAACGTTCCGCGACGACCCTCAGGCACCTTCATAATCTTTGTCAAAAGCCAGGCTACTAGGTAACCAAAGGCGAAAGAAATAATCACAAAGATCAATGAGCCAGAAAGTGAAATCAACTTTGAACGGGTCAAGTTGTCCAAAACACCAACGAAGATGTTCAAAGGCAACGCAACCTTCATGATCAAGAATTCGATATCGTGCTTGAATGAGTCTTGGAACTTACCACCGTTGCGGAGGAAGTAACCCAAAGCAATCACGAAGATAATCTCAACAACAGATGAGATTGAAGTTAGCAATGCAGACATTTCCCAAATATCTCCTATATTCGATTAGTATTCAGGCGTCCATTGAGCAGCCTTAACAGCAGCTTCAACGTCGTCAATTTCAACTTGGTTCAATCCTTCAGCAATCGCTTGCTTAGCCACGGCAACCGCAACACGGAATGACATTTCTGACAAACGTGAAACAGGTGGCAAAACAGGGGCACCAGGTTGTGAGGCATCAACCATACCACCCAAAGCGTGGGCAGCAGCTGAAATCATACCATCTGACAAGACCTTAGCCTTGGCAACAATCGTACCCAATCCCAAACCAGGGTAAACCAACATGTTGTTAGCTTGTCCGATTTCGTACGTTACGCCGTTTGAAGCCGTAACAGGGTCAACAGGCACACCAGTTGCAACCAATGCCTTACCATCTGACCACTTGATCAAATCATCTGGCATTGCTTCGTGCAACTTCGTAGGGTTTGACAATGGGAAGATCTTTGGGTGATCCGTGTTAGCAACCATTGCTTCAACGACTTCCTTAGTAAATGAACCAGGGTTAGTTGACGTACCAACCAAAACAGTTGGCTTAACAGCCTTAACAACTGACAACAAGTCCGTCAACTCGTCAGCGTTCTCAAATTCTGAACGTGAACGGGCGAATGGCTTTTGCTCAGGCGTCAACGTTTCGTCATCGTCGAACAACAATCCTTGACGGTCAACCATGTAGAAGTGCTTGCGAGCTTCTTCTTCTGACAAACCTTGTTGCATAAACTCAGCCAAGACACGGTTAGCAATACCCGTACCAGCTGAACCACCACCGTACGTCAAGTACGTTTGTGACTTGATGTCTTCACCAGTAATAGCCAAGGCACCCAAAACAGCTGACGTTACAACGATTCCAGTACCTTGAATGTCATCGTTAAACGTTGGCCAGTCATTCTTGTACGTGTTCAAAATCTTCGTTGCCGTTGAACGACCGAAGTCTTCAAAGTGCAAGTACATCTCTGGGAACAATGATTGCGCCGTCTTAACAAACTTATCAATAAACTCGAAGTATTGGTCACCACGAACACGTTCGTGACGGTTTCCCAAGTATAGTGGGTCTTCCAACAATTCCTTGCGGTTCGTACCAGCATCAACAGAAACTGGCAAAACTGAAGCAGGGTCGATACCAGCGGCAGCCGTGTAAACCATCAACTTACCAACAGCGATATCAACACCTTGGACACCCCAGTCACCGATTCCCAAGATACCTTCAGCATCAGTGGCAACCAACAACTTAATGTCACGACCATCAGCAGCGTTCTTCAACGTTGCTTCGATGTTCTCTGGGTGGTTGATGTCCAAGAACGCAGCGTTTTGTGGGTTCACAAACAATGCTGAGTAGTTTTCAATCGTGTCTGCGATTGTTGGGTCGTAGACAACTGGCATGAACTCAGCAACGTGTTGATCTACCAAGTAGTAGAACAATGTGCGGTTCGTGTCGAACAACGTTGAAAGGAAAATACGCTTTTCAACGTCGTTAACCTTTGTTAGGTATTGGGCATAAGCTTGATCAGCTTGCTCTTGAATCGTTTGAACATGGGCTGGCAACATACCAGTCAAACCAAGTTCTGCACGCTCTTCCTCAGTAAAGGCAGTACCCTTATTCAAGAAGGGGTTGTTTAAAATTTCTTGTCCACGCATGGTGTAAACATCTCCCTTAAATCTATAAATAATTTCTTAACGGTGCCCAGTCTACTACCTATAAATTTTTATAGTCAAATTCAACAGATATGATAAAATTAATTTATATTAACGAAAGAAGGGGCGTCGCAATGAACTTTAAAGACTTGTCTTACTTCTCTGCCCTTGCGGAGTTAAAGCAGTTCACAGCTGTGTCAGAGCAGTTTGGTGTCACACAACCAACCATCACGTACGCAATCAAACGATTGGAAGAAGAATTCGACAGTGAATTGTTGGAGCGACACGCTTCAAAGAAATCAGTTGAACTGACGCGTACTGGTGAACTAGTTTTGGAACTGGCCAAGCAAATCCAAAGTGAAATTGCGTTCACTAAGGAAGAAGTCCGTCTGCATTCCTTGAAAAAATTACGGTTTGGTTTACCGCCAATTATCGGAACTTACTATTTTATGCCGGTAACCCGTCAGTTAGCTAAACGTCATTTGCTGCCTAATTTCGAAGCGGTCGAAATGGGTAGTGCGGATTTAATGGCGCAAATCGCGGACGGTAAACTAAATTTTGGGTTAATCGCCTCGATTGATCAGGTTCACATTCCTGGCGTTATTGCCCAAAAGGTCGCATCCTTCCCATTTGTACTCGCAACAACAAACAAAGATTTACCTGATGAAATGTACTTTGAAGATGTTGCTGATGAAGATTTCATTCTATTAAACGAAGGCTTCATTCACAGCCGCGTGTTTAAAGAACTCACAAATAACACCGAAACGTTTCCACGCATTCTCTACACAACTTCAAACGTCGAGGCTTTGAAAGGGGTAGTGAAGGAAGGACTTGGGATGACATTAATTACGACGTTAGCCTTACAAGAAACTGATCGTGACATGCACTTTATCAAGTTATTAAATGACGACGTACCAACGTTTGACATCTATCTGCTAGCCCGTGAAAGCGTCCATGTCAACGACGCCCGTGCTGACATCTTGCAGGTCATCCGCGAATATACTGATAAATAAGCGTTCATTCATTTAAAAATGTTCCCTTTTTGCAACACCCGCGCGCCGAAACTAGGTATGATAGCCATACGAATTAACGAAACAAGAGGCAAACAATATGTACGAGGGTAAAGTTATTTTGGTCGCCGGTGGAACCGGGGCCGTTGGTGAGGGAATCGTCAAGTATTTAGCAGAGAATGGCGCAACCGTACTAGTGCCATCACGTTCTGAAGAAAAAGCGTTGGATGCATTAGGGTTTGTTGATCAACCATTCCGTAAGAACGTGTTTTACTTGTTCGGTGATATTTCAAACGAAGATGACGCACAAAAGATGCACGATGTGATTGTTGATAACTTCGAACAACTAGACGGAATGGTGTCATCACTTGGTGGTTGGTGGCAAGGCGCTGCCTTGACTGACATTACTAAGGCTGAATGGGAAGAGTTGATGCAAGGTTTGTTGACGGCTCACTTTGTTGCCAGCAAGACCTTGATGCCTTTGCTCCGTCAAGGTGCAAACTACACGTTTATTAGTGGCGTTTCCGCAGAAGACGCTGCTTTCAGTAAGTTCTCCGGTCCAGTTGCCCCAGCTGGCGCAGCTGTTCTCATGATGAGTGAGCTTTACGCCGTTGAAATGGCTGGTCGATTTAACGTTAACTCATTGATTCTTGGCCCAGTTAACACACGCGTTCGTCCATCTTTGTACCGCAAGGATAGTTACGTGACGTCAAAGATGGTTGGTGAACTAATCGGTGCGTTGCACTTTGAGAACACTGAGTCAATGACTGGCCAACGTTTGCGTGTGCCTGACGTTGATGCCGCTAACGAGTACTTGACCAAGTGGCGCGCTTAATATTAAAAATAAAACTCACATTAAAAAATGCCGGATGACTTGAATCATCCGGCATTTTTCAGTTACTTTTTAACTTTCACTTTCGCATTAACGCGTTGCGCTTGCTTAAAGTATTTGGTCATCACGTGACTAACAGTTCCCCAATAATAGAACAACAGTGAGCCAGCAATAATGACAATGAAATCAAATGGATAATGAATCCAATTTTGACCGTTAAATTCCTTCGATCCGATGTATGACATGATTGAGATAAAAATCAAATAGCCAATCATCCAGAAACTACCCTCAAACGCACGTTTCGTCTTGTTGAAACCAGTGCGCCACTCGTAGTAAAAGTAGAAGGGCAATCCGAGCAAGATAACTAAAATAACCTGAACTGTCGTGGGCCACATCGCCCAGTAAGTCGCTAGCGACGCCAAAACAAATGATAGTGGCGCCATAACCTTTAGAATCTTACCGCGGAATGGGCGGTTGAATTCAGGTGCCATTTCGCGTAATGAAATAACTGTGACAGGGCCAGTTAGGTAGGCAATCAATGTTGACGTTGAGATAACACTAGCCAACGTTCCCCATGAACGGAAAATAGACACCATCAGCATACTTAGAATGGCATTAACCACCATTGCGATACGGGGCGTACCGTATTTTTCGTTAATCTTACCGACGAATTTTGGAATATGGTTATTAGAAACCATTGCCGCCAATGTACGACTAGACGACGCTACGAATGATACACCAGTACCAAACGGTGAAACGAAGGCGTCCATATACAGCAACACTGACAGCCAATGAATACCAAGCAAAATTGCCAAGTCAGCAAACGGCGATGCAAAGTTTATGCCGTGCCAACCGCTAGCTGCAATCATGTCCGGCTTCAAAGCTGTGATGAAAGTGCTTTGAAGCAAAATATACAATACACCACTAATTAGTAGCGAATAAACGATACCGCGACCGATGTTTCGCTTGGGATTTTCGATTTCACTTCCCATGTTGATAACAGTTTGAAAGGCGTTAAATGAGAAAATAATCCCCGAAACCGTCGTGGCTGCAAAGATTGGGGCCGTACCGTACGGCATAAACTCGTGTAACGATGTCCCGTAGTTTTCTGGGTGAAAACCTGACATCGTCAACATGATGATCGTTAGCAACGGCACCCCAATTTTAAAGACTGAGATTAAGCTCGTAAAGTTCGTTAATAGCTCCACTGACCAGTAATTCAACAACGTGAACACAGCGATGAAAAAGAAAACTGCTAATAATCCTTCAGATGTAATTGAACCATTTGCCATGAAGCTCTGCGTCCATTTCGCCCATGACCAAGGCCATGAACTCATATACTGAACAGCCGCAACTGACTCAATTGGAATCAACGTAATTAAAGAAATCCAGTTCGCCCATGAAGCAATGAATCCGAGTAATGAACCGTGGGTATACTGTGCGTATTTACTCATCCCACCAGATTGTGGGAACATCGTACCAAGCTCAATATAGTTATAGGCGATTGTTCCGATAACGATACCGCCAATTACCCAGGATATGATAGCGGCTGGACCTGCAACTTGAGAAGCTTCCCAAGCACCAAATAGCCAACCTGACCCAATTAGAGAACCAAGTCCCAGCATAACAAGCTGGAATAACCCGATTTTCTTGGCCTTTTTTGAATTTTTCATGTGACCTCCTCGTACATGTACGAGTAACAGCTTACCAAAAGTTCACATATAAATCTAATTTTTAGAACTAAAAAAGCCTGATTTTTAGGACAATCAGGCTTTAGCAGTTATATTCTGTCGTTACTACGATTTAAGCTGCATCTTCTTGGTGCCAAACAAGGTCGAATACGCCATTCACAAGTGGCCGAACCACGAAAAGCAATAGCGGAATTGCGAATAGTAGTGTGTGAGCCCATTGGATAAAGTAAGAATGAATCAAATGGTGCGTGTCGTAATGGTGAGACATATACAGCCCATAAAATGACATGATTGAAACGTTACCGGTGACAATGAACACCGCCATCGAATGACGACGTGGAATTAGACGACTAAACCAAGCTGGCAAGACATCGTGGAGCTTAATGACCAATGGCAAGGTTACGTTTTCCTTCAGTAAGAACGCTAGCATGAACGTCAACGGTACAATGGTTAGTGTCGCAAGAATTGTTTTCTCATGCCAACCTGCAACCCAAGTACCGTTCCAAATACTAATAATTGTCACCATCATCAACGTTGTGACAATTCCCAAAATAAATGATCGTTCAAAAAAGCGTTTCATCAAAAATCCTCCGTGGAAAAAATAAGTGTTTTTCCAAATTACCATAACCGGGAGGATTTTGACAAGGTCGTCCTGAAAAACGCTTATTGCCGATAAGGAGTGATTTTGCTATGCTGTAAGTTAGTGGTTCGTAACCATCCCACTCAAAAAAACTAGGAGAGAATTAAATATGGACACGAAAAAACGCTCTTTTTCAGCGCGTGATATTTCACTAATTGCCGTTATCGCAGCATTGTACGCTGTCGCAACCGTGGCTTTGCCATTTGCTTCGTACGGCCCATTCCAACTACGCTTTTCAGAAGGGTTTAACCATTTGGTCGTCTTCAACAAGCGTTACATCATCGCTTTGACCATTGGGGTATTTATTGCCAATATCTGGTCACCATACGGAATCGTCGACATGATTGTCGGTACGGCTGGCACCTTAGCCATGACCACGATGTCTTACTTTGCGACGCGCAAGGTTAAAAGCGTGATTAAGCGTTTGGCTATTAGTACCGTTATCGATGCATTAATGATGTGGGTTGTTGCCGCCGAGTTGTACTTTATGGCCAAGACGCCATTCTGGGCAACGTTTGCTTGGACGGCGCTTGGTGAGCTAGCAGCTCTGATTATCGGGGCTGTTATCTTCTACATTTTGAGCAAGCGCGTTGATTTGGAAAAGTAATGATTACACAAGACTATAAAAAACAAACCATTTTGTTAACTGGGGCTGCATCAGGGATTGGATTGGCCCAGTTAAACACCTATTTAGATGCCGGCGCGACGGTCATCGCAATTGATAAGCAACCAATACCCGTTACGCACGATCGTTTGACACCATATCAACTAGATTTAAGTGATATGACCCAGCTAGGCGAGTGGATTGCGTCGCATAACGACGAACTAAGCATCGTTGATATCTTTCTCAGCACCGCTGGTGTATTAGATGCATTCACACCGGCCTTAGACACCGATTTTACAGCCATTCAACAATTGATGAACGTCAATGTTAACGCGGCTGTGCAATTAAGTTTGGCTGTCTTACCACATATGGTGAAACGCCAAGCTGGACAAATGGTGTTCATGGCCTCAATCGCTGGTCAAATTGCTGGCGGTGGCGGGGCAGCCTACACGATGTCAAAGCACGCCTTAGTCGGCTGGATGAAACAATTAGCTTTAGATTATGCTGATCAAGGCGTCCATATTAACGCTATCGCACCCGGTGCCATCAACACGCCAATGAACGCGGCTGATTTCGCTGGTGACGGCGCAATGGCCAAGCAGGTCGCTGCTGAAACCCCGGTTAAACGGTGGGCAGCTGCGCAAGAAGTTGCTGATATGACGCTATATCTCACAAGTCCAGAATCAAGTTATGTGCAAGGGCAAGTGTTTACCATCGATGGTGGTTGGACAATTAAATAGCATGCCAAAAAGGAGACCTCATACGAGATCTCCTTTTTTCTACATAACGGTCATGTTTACCAGGTATTCGAAATACATCAAATCCGGTGTAACATCAACCATGAAATTGTCGTTTTTGTACAATAACAAGCGCCAATCGCTAATCTTGTCGTTATTACGTTCATCGATAAATTGGTTAAGTGACCCATCATTGTTTAACAAGATGTAACCAGCGTATTCATCAAGAACAGCCGGCAAGTCAGTCGTGCGACGTTCAATCTTGGTTGTACCTGGTTCATACAAGGCAATCGTGAACTCGCCGATTTCTGGACGCGTGTTATCGAAGTACCACTTAAACGCCATCAAATCGTTCATCGTTAGTCCGATATTCATCAAGTAGTCCACACTAAGGCGGAAGTGGATTGGCTCAACCATGTCAGGTAGGGCTGGTACGTGGAATTTATCCGCGTAATATTCAGAAAAACGTTGCCACATCAAGATTTCAGGTTGCTTTTCACCTGATTCATAGGCGCGTAATTCATCTGGTGACAGTTGTAGTGCAGTGCTTACTTCAGTGGTTCCTAATTGAAAGAACTCACGAATCGTTTGTAGATTATTCATGCCACTATTATATAGCAATTTTTTGAATTGTCATATCTGAGACTAATTCAAAAAACGCGTGTTCTTGGCCTTCCAATCTTCCAATTTGATACCAACCCAGAAGCCATAAATACCTAGCGTAATAATCATCAGTAACAGCCACTTAATCCAGTTACCAAATAGGCCCACTGCAGATCCGTTAAACTGCATGCGGTGACCGTCAATAACAGTGTGGTTAATCTTCCAACCATATACTATCACCAATGCCCACGGATATAGAATTCCAAGTGAGATGACCGTAACAATAAACCCCAAAATGCTCCAACCAATTAACGACAGCAACCCACCATCAAAAAAAGATTGACGGCCAAACTTACTTTCTGGTCCCATAAAAATACTCCCATAGCTTTTTACGTCATTCCAATCTGGACGTGAATAAGCCTAGTGTAAAAAAATGTGGTATGGAAATCAAGACGTTCTTCAAGTAAATATATACTCTAAGCAAGAGAAAGCAATGAACCCCCGGACGCAACTTTAAATCGAGTTGTCCGGGGGTTCATCTTATTAATTACTATTCATGTCTAGGATCGCGTCAAAGACTGCTTGTGGCAATTCGATGTCGCTCTTCTTTTGACCTTGACGGCGCAATTGTTGTTGCTTCTTTGATACCTTGGTTCCAGAAGCAGCTGCCTTACGTAGTGGTGGCACATCAGCACGGGCGATGGCACGACCTTCAACGATGGCTTGAACTGGCATTGATTGCAACTTACGTGGAATCAAATCTTTCAACTTAGAAACAATTTCAGTTCCAACACGATCAACCTTTGAACGGTGCATAACGAATGTCAACGCATCAACCTTAGCGTAATCAACCGCAATGTCGATACGGACCAAGTCTGACTCTTGGTATGAATCAAACTCTGTGGAAAGGGTAGCAAAACCGTGTGACGCTGACTTCAATTCGTTAAAGAAGTCATAGGCGATTTCTGAAATTGGCATACGGTAAGTCACCATCAGCATTGAACCAATCGTTGCCAAATCCACCAATTCACCACGACGACCTTCAGCCAAGCGCATAATGTCATTCAACATTTCGTTTGGCAACGTCATCTTAGCCAACATGTAAGGCTCTTCAACCTTTACAATTTGACCGTAATCAGGGAATTGAATTGGGTTTTCAACGTAAATCGGCTCATCTTCATTCTTGACCGTTACGCGGTACGTTGAATTTGGCATCGTTGTCAAAACATCCAGGCCGAACTCTTCTTGCAAACGCTCACGGATAATTTGCAAGTGGAAGATTCCCAAGAATCCACCACGGAATCCCATCCCCAAAGCCTCAGATTGCTCTGGCTCATATTGGAAGGCGGCATCATTCAAGCCAAGCTTTTCAATACCAATCTTCAAGTCCTTAAACTCACTACCACGAGGGTAAAGACCGGCATAAACCATTGGCTCAACATCTTGATAACCAGGAAGGGGTTCAGCAACCGGATCGTTAGCAAGTGTAATCGTATCACCGACACGAACCGCCTTGGCATCCTTAATACCAGTCACAATGAACCCAACATCCCCAGCCTTAAGCGTATCAAGTGGCGTCATCAAAGGTGAGAAGACACCCATTTCTTTGATTTGCGACTTAATCTTGTTAGCCATGAACAACACGTTGTCTGAAGACTTCAATTGCCCATCAAACAAACGCACTTGCACAATGACACCCTTGTATGGGTCAAACTTCGAATCAAAGACCAAGGCCTTCAACTTACCAGTTTCGTCGCCTTGTGGGGCAGGGATGCGGTCACGAATTGCCTCTAGGACTGCATCAACACCCAAACCGCTCTTAGCTGAGATTTTTAGGATGTCTTCTTCCTTAAATGACTCATCCAAATCAAGCAATTCTTCGATAGTCTTATCAACTTCAGCAGCCATGTTATCAATCTTGTTCACGATTGGAATAATCACAAGGTTAGCAGCCTTAGCAAGACGGTAGTTAGCGACCGTTTGGGCTTGCACACCCTTAGTCGCGTCCACCAAAAGCAACACACCATCAGTCGCTGACAATGAGCGTGAGACTTCATAGTTAAAGTCGACGTGGCCTGGCGTATCAATCAAGTTATATTGATATTCAGTCCCATTGTTATCAATGTAGTAGTTTCGCACAGTACGAGACTTAACCGTAACACCGTGAGCCTTTTCAACGCTCAAATCATCAAGCAGTTGGGCTTCGGTTTCACGCTCTGATACTGTGTTTGTCATTTCCATAATACGATCGGCCAAAGTAGACTTACCGTGGTCGATGTGCGCAATAATTGCAAAATTGCGAATTAAATCTTGTCTCGTTGACATTATTTCTCCTAACATTCCCAAAAATGTATCTTACTGATTGTAACATTTTGCAACCATGAGAACAAAACTGTGTCAACATAGACACGAAATTATTTGTTTTTTTCGGAAATGACCGTCGATTGTTTATTTTTAATTAGTTAATTAAATGTTAATATAAATCTCATGAAGGAAAGAAAGCGTCTATTATAAAAACACGGGGGATGTAGATATGGATTACTCTACTGGTGAAATGGGCCCAAGCACCTTGCATTACACGTTCGAAAAAGCCAACGCTGCAGATTTTGCAGTGAACGGGGTGGCTGAAGTCGTTCAACCAAAAATTAATGACAAACTCATCGAACACTATCTGGATTTGTGCGAACGTCATCCAACTTGGACGTTCGGGCAGATTGCGAGTGGCTTGCACATTGATGCAGCAACTTTGCGTCAGCTAGAAACGGTTACAAATAGCAAATTACGCTCTGCCAAAGTAAGGTAGTTGCTGACGCTCGAATTAAATTTCGGGCGTTTTTTATTTTTTACTAATATATGTCCCGTATTCCTTATCTTTTTACAGCAGAACCTGGTATGATAGACATTATTGAAATTTTTAAATAAGGGGCTTCCAATGAACGATCAAAACAAACTGAATCGTACAATGACGCTTTTGCCAGCCATTTCGACTGTCATGGGAACTGTTATTGGAGCGGGTGTCTTTTTTAAAGCATCTAGTGTTGCACAATCAACTGGTTCAACCAGTATGTCTCTATTCGTTTGGATTTTGGGTGGTTTGATTAGTCTGGCTGCCGGTTTGACCGGTGCTGAACTCGCTGCCGCATTGCCACAAACGGGTGGGATGCTAGTCTACATCGAACGAGCTTATGGTAAGTTACCAAGTTACTTACTAGGGTGGGCACAAATTGTTGTGTACTTCCCAGCCAGTGTGGCGGCAAAGGGGGTTATCTTCGGTACCCAAGTTGCTAATTTGTTCCACTTGCCAACAAGTGCGATTATTCCAGCGGGAATCATTGCGGTCGCATCAGTCTTTTTGATTAATTTGCTTGGATCTAAGATTGCTGGACAATTCCAATCAATCACGTTGTTCTTCAAGTTAATCCCATTGGCCTTGATTATCATCTTTGGTTTGCTACAACCAGGTGGGGTGGATGTCAGCTTGTTCCCAGTTGAACCAGGTTCACAAGCCGGTTCATGGGCAACGGCTGTTGGTGCCGGACTTTTGGCCACGATGTATGCCTACGATGGATGGATTCACGTTGGTAACATCGCCGGTGAAATGAAGAACCCACAAAAGGACTTGCCACGTGCAATCGCCGGTGGGTTGATTGGTATCATGGTCATTTACTTGCTTGTTAACTTTGTTTACTTGCACTCATTGCCATTGTCAGCTATCTCAGGAAATGAAAACGCCGCTAGTGATGTAGCACAACACATTTTCGGTGGCTTCGGTGGTAAGTTGATTACGATTGGTATCTTGATTTCTATCTACGGTACGCTGAACGGATACACAATGACTGGAATGCGTTTGCCATACGCCATGGCCTTAGAAAACGAGTTACCATTCTCAAAGCACTTGGTTAAGTTGAACCGTTACCAAATCCCATATGTGGCTGGTATCTTCCAACTTGTCTTGGCAGTTGCTTTGATGTTTATCGGTGGTTTCGACATGTTAACCGACATGTTGATCTTCGTTATCTGGCTGTTCTATACGTTGGTATTCATTGCCGTTATTAAGTTGCGTATTACCGAACCTGATTTGCCACGACCATACAAGGTGCCATTGTATCCAGTTGTACCAATCATTGGTATCGCTGGTGGGGTATTCATCATTGTCATGACCTTGATTTCAGAGTTCCAACTCGCCATGATTGGGCTAATTTTGACACTAGCTGGTTTGCCTTTGTACTTCTACATGCAATCACGCAAGCGTCGTCAAAACTAAATCACGCAAAAATAAGCAGATTAATTGCCAAACGGCAGTTGGTCTGCTTTTATTTTTGCCGTATACTAATACTCTGACTATAAGAAAAGTGGGGTGTCTTATGCCGACATTCATCAAAAAAATACTATCTGACAAAACTTTAGCGATTACGACTATCTTGAGCGTTCTTGCATTACTATTTGGCCAAGTTGCTTGGACGGACATTAACGTCCATACAATTGTGGCCTTAGCGGCTTTATTGCTACTAGTTGGTGTCTATGAGCGAACTGGGGTCTTGGTTGCCATCGCGACGACCATCATTCAAAAGAGTCGCACGACGCGCCAAGTTATTTTAGTGACGCTATTGCTGTCATTCTTTGGATCAATGATTTTCACCAACGACGTGGCCATTCTAACGTTGGTACCAATTTTTGTGACAATCGCCCGCAAACTTGAATTAAAGATGGTGTTACCAGTCATCTTTATCACGATTTTTGCGAACTTAGGGAGTGCCTTCACGCCGTTCGGTAACCCGCAAAACCTATATCTAGCGTCACATTATCATTTAACACTGGGACATTTTTTGCAGCTGTCACTACCAATCGGCATGATTAACTTAGTGTTCTTGTTACTCAGTCCGTTTGCCTTTAAAAACGTGCCCATCCATGACATCGAACTAACTACGACAAAAATAGAGACACGAACTGTCATTATCTTGGTAATTAGCACCCTATTAGTACTAGCCGGCATTTTGAATCTCTTTCCAATTTGGGGTGCCTTGTTGGTCAGCATCGTCACAGCATTGCTACTCAACCGACAAACCTTTGGCCAAATCGATTATGGCATCTTGTTGATGTTCGTTGAGTTCTTTATCATTGTTGGCGCATTAAGCCGCATTGAATGGGTATCCGACATGATTAAGCTTGGTATGACAACACCAGCAATGACGTTCATCACAGGAGCGATCTCAAGTCAATTCATTAGTAACGTGCCGGCAGCGGTGTTGTTATCAAACTTCACTAGCCACGTTTCGCCACTGTACCTCGGGGTAACAACTGGCGGGTTGGGTACGTTGATTGCATCATTGGCCAACTTACTCGCTTGGCGCCAATTTGCACAACACACAAGCGATCAATCATGGCACTTTCCACTACGCGCCATGCTAATCAATGGTGTGCTACTCATTATCTACTTGCTTATTGGGTTGGGACTCATTATGCTTAGACTTAACTAATAACGCGTCAATGGAGGTTGCACTATGCATGGACTACTATTACCGTTAATCGGCCTAATCTTATTGAGCATCATCACATTTTCAATCACGTTGGTCGGCAAGCGACGTCGTCCGCAGCTACCAACCGAACGCGAGTTACAACAAGCCGAAGCCAAAGAATTACATGAAAATAAAGATAACTGACACCACCTTAAGAAAAGGTGTTCTTAAAACCGTAGCAATCAACGCAATCTCATTCCTCTTGTATAATATAAGAGTTAATAAAAAGTGAGTAGGTTTTGGGATATGCGAAAAAACGTCAGTATCATTTTTAGCGTCCTCATAATCATGGGGGCGTTTATTTTTTGGGGTCTCACGACGCATCAACATATTAGTTCCGACTTAAATACAGTTAAAAGCGATGATGTGAAGGTGCCTTACGGGGGTGCCTCACAAAAACCACTGTATTCAGATAAAGATTTTTTAAATCGTATGTCACCATATCCGGTGATGCATGACGATTTGCAATATGCGATTGCGCTACCTGGTCTGCAGGGCGCCTGGTCGCTAAAAGCGGGGCAAGCATCAGTTGACAAGCACCAACTGATTAAGGTCGATACATTGGATCCACAGGGCATCGCAGTTGGTCGTAATGAAATTTTTATCTCTGCGTATGATCACGCACACAAAGCAAATTCAGTTATTTATGTGCTTAACAAGTGGACTGGTCGTTACATCAAGACATTAGTCCTACAATACCAAGATCACGCTGGTGGCATTTCATACGATCCTGACCATCAATTACTCTGGGTTGCCGGTCACAACGGTAAAGATTCTGTGCTATACGGCATCGCTCAGACGGATATTGATAGCTATGACATTCGTTCCAAGCTGCCAATTGGCTATCAGCAGGATTTCACACTTAAAACTGCGATTAATGCCTCAACTGTGGCTTATTATGATGGGGCACTTTGGGTTGGATACTTTACGCGTACCGGTCTAGGTAACATCCAAAAGTTTGCAATTAACGGGGATTCAAACGCAACGTTAATGGTTGGACAACCAGTGGGCGATAAAGACCCATCAATCGTTGCCGGGAATAAGTTGTACGAGAGCGTGCCTGAACTGCAGGGCATTTCAGCTAATACGACTCACGTGATGATTACATCATCGTTTAGCAATGCTGATTCAAAGTTGGTGCGCTTTGATAAGGGGGATGACGGCAAAATGACCAATGGCATGTATGTCACCATGCCACCATTTTTGGAAGGCGTTAATTACGACGGGGATACAGACCGCTTCTACGCCTTATTTGAGAGTGCGACACCGGTGTACCGTATTAAGACAAAGGCCGTCGTGGATCGTATTGTCTATATCGATCCCGAAACATTCAATAAGTACGCTTTGCCATATAAGGCGTTGCGTAATCCGCTTGGGTTTAATTTAGCAACGAAAACTAGCCAAACGCAAAATCCAGCTTGGGTTTACCATAAATAAGCATTAGTCATGAGGGGGATAACATGAAGCGTCTACACTTAGGCATTGGTTTAATTGTCATTGTCGCATTGGGGGCTTTTATTGGTCTGAATGAACCAAATAAAGTAGCACAGGAAAAACGACCAACTACGAAGCATGAAAAGATTAAAAAGGTCGATGTTAATCAAACTATCACGCCATCTGGTACGCTAGGGGCACAAATTGCGCAGCGAGCAAAGGATAGTCATCACAGTGGCACACTTTTGGTTGCCCAAAATGGCAAAATAATCCTTAATCAAGGGTTTGGTTTAGCGAATAAGTCAGCCAATACGCCAACAACCGCTAAATCTCTGTATGGTATCGCATCAATTCAGAAGAATCTAACGGCCATCCTTGTCATGCAACAGGTTGCAGCTGGTAAGCTACACTTGACTGACAAAGTGAGCCAATACTTGCCAGAATTACCTGACGCCGACACGGTCACTATTCAGCAGTTGTTGAACATGACGGCTGGTTATAATCAGGTTGATAAAACCGAAGCCAAGCTGGATGAAGCTGGCTACGTTGATTTTGGTTTAAAGCACCTGACCATGGATCAACGTGGCGCCTGGTATTATTCGGCTGGTAATTACGTGGCCTTGGTTGGCATCCTACACAAGGTGACCGGCAAGTCATATGAACAGCTACTAGACAATACTTTTAAAAAGCATTTCGGCATCGATTACACAAACTATAACGATTTCGTTAATAGTCCTAATCGTGTTGAAAATTATGGCGCTGACGGGAAGCCGTTCTTTGATAACCCAAGTATTTTTAACCGCGAAGTCGGTACCGGTAGTATTGAGATGACGACCGGAAATTTGTACAAGTTATTACATGAAGAACTAGCTGGTAAGCTGATTAGTAAAAACTTGTTGCACCAAATGTTGGTCACAGGTCCAAACGAAAACTACGCATCAGGCATGTACGACGATGGCAATGCCTACCGATTGCACGGCGTTTTGCTAGGATTTGAACCTTCTGTTAAAACAACCAAGGACGGTAAAACAATGGTCATTTGGTTGAGCAACGAAAATGCGGCGCAGAGCAAAGAAAACTACACGCTAGTTAATCAGATTTTTGACCTGGTGACCGGTGCACCAGCCGCTAAATAAGCAAGATTTCAAGTCCACCAGTATGGTGGGCTTTTTATTTTGAGTGGTTGAGAGTGGCAAAGCGTTAATTATCATCGTTATAATAATGGCAATAATTGTTATTAACGAGGGGAATCCAATGATAATAAGACCACTAGAAAAAGTAGACTTGGAGTTTATTTACCAACAAGAAAACACGCGCAATGCCATGGCATTGTGGTTTGAAGAACCGTATTCGTCATTCGATGAACTTAGCCTGCTTTATGATAAGCACATCTTGGACCAAAGTGAACGACGCTTTATCGTCCAAGAAGACGACGGTACGCCAGTTGGTGTTGTTGAGATTATGGATATTGATTTGCTACATCGGACTGCCGAGATTCAGGTTTATATCAACAGCGCTTTTACGGGCAATGGGTATGCGACAAAGGCAATGGCTTATGGTGTACGTTATGGGTTTAACAACCTAAATTTGCACAAGCTATACCTGTATGTTGACGTTAAAAACGCCTCTGCGATTCATATCTACGAAAAGCTGGGCTTCCGACGAGAAGGGACGTTGATTGAGCAATTCTTTGCTGAAGGGCAATATCACGATTCTTATTTCATGGGGATGTTGCATAACGAATATCGCGATTGGGTCGCTGCCCAACAATAACGCTTTCTGCTCATACTTCCTGTATGGGCTTTTTTCTACTAAAAATAAAAACATACTACCAATTGTGTTTGGTTTGACCTGATTTTTTGTTAGTGATATCGTTAACTTGTACGATATTTGGTACGCATATAGAAAAGGTGAAATCATGACATACGACGTAATTTATATTGGAAGTGGTCACGCCGCCTGGCACGGCGCCCAAGAACTAGCACGTGCCGGTAAAAAGGTTGCCTTGATTGAACAAGAAAAAGTGTCGGGAACGTGTACTAATTTTGGCTGCAACGCCAAAATTTTGTTAGATGGCCCAGCTGAATTATTGCATCATTTGCATAATTATCACGGCATTGGTATCAACGACGCTGTAAACATTGTTTGGCCAGAGTTGATGGCCTACAAGCACCAAGTTATTGATCCAATGGACGATGTTATGGCACGCATTTTGGCCGTTGATGGTATTGATATCATTTTTGGGCACGCATCGTTTGTAGACGAACACACGATTGTTGTAGCTGATGAAACATATACAGCTGATAATTTTGTGCTTGCAATGGGTCAACGTGCTGCTAAGCTACCAGTGGCTGGTACGGAATTAACGTATGACAGTAAAGATTTTCTAGACTTACCCGAAATGCCAACATCGATGATTTTGATTGGCGCCGGGTTCATTGGGATGGAGTTTGCTTCTATTGCCCATGCGGCTGGTAGCGATGTCACAATTATCGAATATGCTGATCGTGCTTTGGCAAATTTCGATGCTGAATACACACAACGTGTTGTTGAAATTATGTCAGAAAAGGGTATCAACTTTGCTTTTGGTAATGCTGTAAACGAAATCAAAGCAACTGACAACGGATACATTGTGACGACTACGCAAGGTAATCAATTTGAAGCTGCGATGGTATTTGATACAACTGGTCGTATACCAAATATCGATCATATGAATCTTGAAGACATTGGTGTTGAAACGAATCGGGGCGGGGTAGTCGTAAACGATTACATGCAGACTAGCGTTTCACACATTTATGCCAGTGGTGATGTCGTCGCAAAAACAACGCCACGTTTAACACCGACCGCTACCTTCGAGTCATTGTACATTGCGGACGTTTTATTAGGTAAAGAAAACGAAGCAATCAAGTACCCAGCTGTACCGACTGTAACGTTTACGTTGCCACGCATGGCACAAATCGGTGTTTCTACAACTGAAGCCAGTGCTTCGGATGAGTATCAAGTTCACAATATTAATTTTGCGCAACTCGGTATGTTTGCAAGTCATCACGATCAGGAAGCGAAGGTTAAAATTGTTTTGAATCGTGATAAGCAATTGGTTGGTGCCGCAATCATCGGTGATGCAGCGCCGGAACTTGTTAATACACTCGTCCCAATCATCAACCATAAATATACAAAGGACGACCTTAACAAGACGATTTACGCATTCCCAACCGCATCAGCGATGTTACCAATGTTGTTAGCCAACTTCTTGGCATAGTCTGAATAATTTAATACCAACAAAGCCTGTCAAAAATTTTCCACCCACATTAAAAATGTGGGTTTTTTACTATCAAAATATTACTATCAAAATACATGTGAACATTTCTACAAAATATCGTACAATCGAAAATAGATTTGTCACAGCAGCTGTTGGTCTAAAACGCCTGATAAGGGCGACGTGACCACACTGCTTTATACTAAATGACGATATTTTGGGGGATTAATCCATGACAACAGGCGTGCTGTTGGTAAATTTAGGAACGCCAGCTAGTCCAAACAACGCTGACGTTAAGCCATATTTAAAAGAATTTTTATCGGATCCGAATGTCATTCATGTGCCAAAACCGATTTGGCAAGTGATTTTAAACGGGTTTATTTTGCCGATGCGCACCTGGCGATCAGCGACCTTTTATCGTGAAATCTGGCTAGAAGAGGGATCGCCATTAACTGTTTACACAGCGAAGTTAGCTGAGAATTTGCGAAACTTACGACCAGACTGGCTGGTTGACTACGCAATGACGTACGGTTCACCAACAATTCCGGATCAACTACAACAATTACGTGAAAATGGCGCCGATGATATTATCGTGGTGCCATTATTCCCACAATACTCAACAACGACGACAAAGACAATCGTTGAAAAAGCGACGGCTGCTGATCCAAATACACAGATTATCCTCTCGTACGAGACACATCCAGCCTACATCGAAGCCTTAGCTGAGAAGATTAAGGTGGACTGGCAATCAAACAGCTACGATAAGTTAATGTTGTCATATCACGGTATTCCAACGAGCTATGTGCGACAGGGGGATGATTACCTAAAGCAGGTAAACGCGACGACAGAAGCCCTTAAAACAGCCTTGCAATTGGATGACAATCAAATTGTTCAAACATTCCAATCAAAATTTGGACCAACGCCTTGGTTAAAGCCATATACCAGCCACGTTTTGACAGAGTTGCCTATCTACGGTGACAAAAACGTACTCGTTGCAACACCAGGGTTTGTAATCGACTCGCTCGAAACGCTGAACGAATTGAAGATTACCGCTGCGCAAACATTCAAGGCGGCGGGTGGTGACCGCTTCAGCTTAGTATCACCACTAAATGACGATCCAGCATTAGCGAAAATGTACGAAAGCATTGTGAGTGATTATGTTCGATAAGCGATTTTTTCAACGGTTCTTGTCATACGCCGGCGCTTCGTCATTAGTCGCAATCGGCTACATGGATCCTGGTAATTGGTTGACTGCGATTGTCGGTGGTAATCTATTTCACTGGTGGATACTACCGGTTATGACCTTGGCTATCGTATTTGCGATTGTCTTGCAATTGGTTAGTGCGCGACTAGGCATCGTTACGGGCAAAAACCTAGCTGAATTGGTTGCACCAGCGTTGTCTAAGCCAGTCCGAATCGGTTTTTGGGCATTCAATGAACTAGCGATGATTGCAACTGATTTGACGGCCATAGTTGGGACTGCAATTGCATTACACTTATTGTTTGGTTGGTCACTCCAAGTAACCACGTTATTAACTGTATTCGATATTATTATTTTTCTGTGGTTGTTTAAGTTCGGTGTCCGTCGTATCGAGTTACTAGCCGTCGCCGTGATGATTGTTGTTACGATTGGCTTTATTTTTGTGCTACAACCACATCGTTTGGCAGAGACCCAACCAGTACACGAACCATTGCGCTCATTCGGTTGGCTAAGTGTTAGTTTGGTTGGCGCCATCATCATGCCGCATAACTTGTATTTGCATTCTGAATTGGCTAAAGCGCGGCCATACAACCGTGAAAACGATGCAGAAGTAAGTGACATGCTCCGAATGGCAAAGTGGGATACAACAATCCATTTACTTGGTTCTTGGGTCGTCAACGTGCTGTTGGTATTGATGGGATGGTTCGTCTTTACTGAAATCGGACATAGTAATGTGATGTTCAGCGCGCTGTACGATACATTGAAGCCAACAGTTATGGCACCAATTTTCGCAATTGCGCTTTTGCTAACCGGTTTGATTGCGTCAATTGCCAGCACATTAGCTGGTCAGATTGTCATGACCGGATTGTTAAAGTGGCGTTTGCCAATGGTATGGCGCCGTATAATCACACGGGCATTTACGCTAGTGCCTGTGATTATCATCGTCTTTTTGTACCACGGTCAAGAGCAGGCACTATCAGAGCTGATCATCGTGGCACAGTACAGTCTAGCAGTAATGTTGCCCGCTAACTTAGCTGTCATGTGGTGGGCAATGCGTCGCTTACCAACACGCTGGCAGTTCCCACCAATGGTTCAGAAGATTGTCGTCGGTGTCGCATTGGTAGTCGGTGTGTTCAGTTTGTTAGGATTATTCATGTAAGTAACATTCGAGTTGTTACTAGATTTTACTTATTTTTGCCTCGTTGAATACGTGTTTTGTCTCATGTTATGCTTTGATTACCTTATGACTTGGAGAATCCAAAATGCCTAAAAACGTGTACCGATTATTACTATTGCTAACAACTGTCGCTTTGCTGACCAGTGTGCCGACCATCGCGAAAGCTAATGCTTATGAAGCGACTGCCCAGGACGATTTATTCCGCAACGCGCCTGATGATCAGTATGTCATCGTTTCATCAGGCGGTGGTTACTTTACTTCCCGGGATGAGAATCGGGTGAAGCAAGATAATCCAATAGGATTCCCAGGGCAAAAAGGTGTGGGAGAGAGTACAGTAGGCGAATTAAGAAAGCTTTTCAAAGAACACGGTGTCTACACAGACATGAACGCTTTTGATAATCTCACAACCGAAGAAAAGCAACTTCAAGTCAAGAAAAGAATTGCTATTTTCAAGCAACTTGCGAAAGAGACTAACAGTCGTCACAGAATACACGGCACGTTTGTTGAACGCAACACACCACGTAATCAAAGTCACATCAAAAAGACTGTTATTTCACGATGCATCGATTCAATTAAGGCTTTGTACCCTGGAAACTAAGTATTCAATAGCAACATATACAATCAAAAAAACGACCGGGAATGGTATCAATGATGCTTTCCCGGTCGTTTTTCTAAATAATTGTTGATATCCCTGTGATGATTGGTCCGAGGGATAATAAAATGAGCGCCGCGCCGATGTAATAACCGTAGCTTACTCCCCATAACTTGAAAGGGGTAGCATGTGATTGGTCATATCGTTCATAGGTCTTAACTGCTTGTTTTGTCAGATGGAGTTCCAGTACACCCAAAACGAGCATCAACAGGCCGAAGAGGAGTGTTAGCATATCCTTTTCTTTCCTAACTACTGATATGATCGTTGTAGTATTTAACCGCAGATTTTGTGAAATAGGCGTTTGCAAGCATTGCGATGATCGGAATCAGTGACAAAAGAATGTTGATTTGGGCCAATACAATTACCCAAACTGGTGCAAGGATGTAAAAGGTCGCAAGTCCCGTCAGCAAGCCAAATGCCATTCGCGGGTTGTTAAAAATTGCGAGATGACGTTTCGTATGACGAAAGCTATAAACAGACACAAATATTGTTGTGATTAATATGATGTACAGCATTGGCAATCTCCTTTCATATCCACAGTCAATCAACATATACTTTAATTGTAAACGTTTTCATTCGTTATGACGACTTATAACATTTATATTTCGTTTAGGAAATAATTACAACGGCTATAAACAATAGCAAAGTACGTTACGATTATCACAAAAAGTAACTAATAAAAGGGGCTAAATAACATGGCAAACACAAAAACATTTAAAATCACCGCCGGTATCTTCGCGGCATTGGCACTGATTCTGTTATTAGGTGGCATCTTGATGGACTGGCCATCTCGAATTAACAACCTTGTTGTTTGGGGTTCTTTAAGCTTGTCATACCTAATGATGTACATTGACGGCAAAAAGAAATGGCAATTAGCATTTTTCGGCTTTTTTGCGATCGCATTTTTGGTATCAGTATTCACAAATTTCATGGCACTAAAATAAGCTTGTGAACTGTGATTCGTCAGCAACTACAGCGTCATTTGTAGATAGTATTTGGTAGTGCCAACAAACGGTGTGTCTGCAAGCTGACCAAAGATACTAAAGCCAAAACTTTGATAAAAATCGGGCGCCTGATAATCCTGTGTATTAACCGTGATATGTAGCAGATTCAGTGATTTAGAAGTCTTAATGGCAGCATCCACAAGATTATGGCCGATGCCGTGACCGCGATACTCAGGTGATACGGCTAGCAATGAAATGTGAGCAGTATTGCCAAAAACTTTAAGCACCAAGGCGCCAATAACAACATCAGCAGTTACGTCAGCAAATGCAATCGTCGATTCGGGTAGATAATCGATTTCAAAAAGCGTTTGTTGTTGTGCGTTTAATTGATTAATGATGAAGTCGATTGCAAGTTGTGTATCAATTTGTTGAATAGCCATCGTAGAACCTCGCAAAAATGTATTATCGGACAGTGTATCATAGATAACGATATTTAAATGGTCTACTTCCTTTCGAAATAACAACTCACGATAATATATATTATGTAAACTAGAATAAATGTAAACCTGAGTCATTAAAACCAATTACCAACCTACCAAATTAAAAACGCTGCAAAAACAAAATTAGTCTTTGCAGCCACCGTTAATTATTATCTTTTAAAACACATTGAATTGATGGACCGATCCATACACATCTAAGCTCAACCGTTCAACTAACGCAAACAATGCCGTACTGATTCTAAATCCTGACGTATTCGCAAGCTTTGTAATTGCCAAATAGCCATTTTTCTCAATTTCCCGGATTTTAGTTGTCGTTTTTAATTGGTTTGCTAACTTTTGCAAGTCTAATACAACTTCTGGATTTTTTTCAACTTCCAAAGCCTCATCAATCAGTGATTCCAGTTGCTTCACATTTACTTTCTTACCAAACATCTGACGCCTCACCAAAACAAAATTACATCGGAAATGAAATCACCAATCCAACCGAATGACCGTCTAAAAGCAATACGCCACTTATGTTGCTGAGTTCGATATTTTGTGTGCACTTGTATCAAAACAGATATGAGGCTTACGACGACAAATATTACGAAAACAACTACAATGATTGTCAGTTCCACCATACTTCATACCACCGTTCTCAAACGTTTTAAATACGCTCGTCAAACTCGTCTTTTGGATGATTACGTACCATCGCATTCACACCAATTAAACTAATTAGACCGACAAATAGTCCAATACTACCCCAAAGAATACGGCCAGCAGCACTATCAATGAACATCAACAACCCAATTGTGGCTATAAAAACCACATATGGTAACGCAATCAAATCATGTGGCCTAAAAATAATCCTTACCATGTTTAATACCCCTCAACCATTTATTATCAGTAAGTATAGCACTTTAATTCAACCGCTAATTTTATTCTTTTTTATGGGAAATCAAGTGTCGTTATACACCAAAAAACACAACGATATATCCAAAGGATTATCGTTGTGTCCGTATAACTATTCTGATTTCATTTCAATCACGACTTTACCACGTGCATGATGCGATTCAACACGTTCATGCGCTGATCGAACACCCTCTGTTGTGAACGGGAACTTTGAATCAATCACGATTTTCAATTGATCGTTTTGATAATATACTGCTAATTCCTCTAAATCCTTGCCGCTCGGTTGTAGCCACCCGGCTGTTAGGGTTTTGTGCGCCTTTTCAGCGTTTGACAATTGTTCATCAGTTGGCTTAGCCGAAATCGTCACTAATCGGCCACCTGGCGCTAACACATCTAAGCCTGCATCAATATCGCCAACACTGTCTAGCACCGCATCATAATTGCTAATCACGTCGGTAATCGCACGTTCGTGATAGTCAATGACGATATCAGCACCAAGTTCACGGACAAATTCCGCGTTTGTATGACTTGCGGTCGTTGCAACAGTTGCACCCATCAATTTAGCTAATTGAATCGCAACGATACCAACGCCACCAGCACCGGCTTGAACTAGAACCTTAGAACCATCTGTCACTCGTAACTCACGTAACATCTGTAAAGCTGTTTCCCCAGCTAATGGCAAGGCTGCAGCTTCAGCGAACGTCATTTTGTCTGGCATCACTACCACTTTATCGACATTTACTGCCATAAACGTTGCATACGAGCCGAATTTACCGGTTGCATCCATATCCGGACGTGCAAAAACGCGATCACCGACCGCAAATTCGGTAACATTTGCCCCAACTTCAGTAATGATACCCGCAATGTCCCAACCCAAGACCACTGGAAAGGTCCAATTAAACATACCTCGCAAAGCACCTTCACGGACCTTGTAGTCAATCGGATTAACACTTGTTGCGAACGTTTCAATCAAAACTTCGTTATCTGAAATGACTGGTGCGTCATAATTATCAACGACCATTAATTCATCACTAGATCCAAACTGGTTAATTATTGCTGCTTTCATATGCCACCTCCAGCTACTTATTATTACATAGTGAATTGTCCGAAAATATAGATTACTCGATATTCTTAGACTAACTTTTAACTGTTATCGGCATTTTTTCGCGCAGACTTGCTTAGTAAATCTATTTATGACAGCATATAAGTATGAAAAAAGAAAAAATATATGGTGAATTGGTCGATTCTGATGGACGATGTGTTCACTGGCATTCGAAACTTGACGTTATCGCCAATCGTTGCGAGACCTGTGGCAAGTTATATGCTTGTTACCAATGCCATAACAATACTGAAAATCACGCATTTGGCCGTTATAATCAACGCAGCAACCAATTAATTGTCATGTGTGGCGTCTGTGGTCATCAGATGACCTACGCCCGTTATGACGAAATTAATCAATGCGACCAATGTGAAACACCTTTTAATCCAGGTTGTTCACTGCATAAACACTTATACGTATGCTAAAAATGGTAGTCACGACACATCATTGTCATGACTACCATTTTTACTTAGCGAACGGATGCAGAATAACTTTACCATGGATAAATTCGCCTAGATAAATATCTTCCACGTCACCCATTTTCTGTTTAGCGACTTCTGCGCGCAACCAATCAATATCTTTATCTAACACATCAAGCAAATCGTAATTTGCCTGTCCATCTTGGATAAGTGGGTATTTAATCGCTTCTTCACCGTACTTAATGATCGTTAACTGACCATTTTGTTCAAGGACGGCACGACGCACAATCTGAACTTCATCAACACCAGCAGCGCGCAACTTAAACATTAATTCGCTGGCTGATAGACCAACACGCATAGTTGTCGCCACATCAACTTCACCATTTTTAATCACTGTCACTGGCGCGCCATCAATCACGCGCTTAACCCAATAATTGTGTTCCTTCAAAAACTTCAGTAACAGCACCAAAAACGTCCAGACAATCAATACCAGCACAAATTGCAAGGCGGTAATATCGCTATTGTAGATAACGCCGCCGATAATGCCACCGAGTACATAATTTTGCACCTGATCCATTGCTGATATCGGCGCTAAGTTACCTTTACCCAGAATATTAATTTGGATAATTAAGCCGATGATTCCAATTGCCAACTTTAATGCAATCGTTGCATAACTTGTATCCATTATTTCACCTCAACCACTGTGTTCTCATCAAGTAAATTCGTCTTTTCAAGCGTGTAATTCGATTGATCTGCACTTAAGTTAACCCGGTAGAACACGTTATCAACCTTCATAATCAAATTGTTATTCAGATTAACGCTATTAATTGACACCTGGCTATATTTAACATCCTTTGCGTGGGCAACATGCTTTAGGAGCCTCACAACCTGTTCTTTTTGTGCTGACTGACTTTTGATTTGATTCATGTCCTGGTATTGAAGCCCAACAACGAAAGCAACTAACAGCAACATCATCACGCTTAAATCACGATATTTAGACTTCAGATTATTCTTAAAATACAACACCGCAAAAATTGCGAATATAGCCACCAGTATAGCGATTACAATTGTCGTTGCTGTCTCCATCCAAGAATGACGTTGTGATAAATATTCTATGGTATAGAACGTCATGTTGTTCTCCTTTTCTAATAGCTTACTGGCCATATTACGTGCTTACCGGTGACCTATCAATCTTTATGTTTTTATTTTTCGACAAAAATTCCCGAATCAATGACCTTAGTCATCAAATTAACCACGTTGGCAATATAGACATCTATTTGTGTAATGCTAAGCACTTCAAGATCGCCAATTGTTTCTCCCGTAAAGTCAGCATTATAGTCTTGAATCAACTTTTCAACACACGCCTTATCTGCGAAATCCGCCGGCACAGCCTCAGTAGCTGTCGATGGTAATGGTTGTAAACCATACTTATGAACAAGATACGGATTGAGCTTTTTAAAATCTTCATAGTAGCGTTCCAGCACTGCTGGACGTCGCGGATCATCTTGTGGTGGCACAACTTTCATGAAGACGTCTGTAAGCCAAACCTCGTCAGCCAATAAATGTGTGTAATAGCCCAAGGTAAACGGATCTGACAACGTTTCTGGATGGTCTTGTAAAAAAGCCCGCAAATCAACTCGTCTAGTTCCTCGATTACTAGGAACTAAATAGTGCGTTTCGTCTTTTGTCATCTGATTAATTTTGTCGACGTCTGGTGCCTCGTTGCCAACCAGGAATGTCGTGTCTAACTGATGATATTTCGCCATCAACAACGTTGCAATCGCCGCATGCATAAGTCGTGATCCCATGATACTAGTCTCCCTGCTTTTCTCTCAACTTTACTCTCGCCCATCAAAAAACGCCACAGGCAACACCTGTAGCGTTAATTTAACTATTTAAGTGATGGGTCATTGACCTCAGGGAATGACTTCAAATTGTAGTCATTCATCGATGGACGTAACATCCAGAGCGCAATCAGTGTAAATGGCAGAATATAAATAACCATATCTAGCCACCCTTCACCTGCAGTACCCACCTGAAAATCACCGGTAAAATCTGTTAACCCGTGCAAAATCATCGTAATCCATAAAGAATTCGTTCGGTAATAAATGGCAACAAATACCAACCCAAATCCAGTTGCATAAACAACCTGTTGAATTGTATCGACCAAAGGTTGTCCACCAGTTAGGTTAATAAAGTGGAAAAGACCAAATATAATTGATGATCCCAAAGCTGCACCGAGTGCTTGATACTTACCACGCTTCATTGCAAACAAGAATGCCATCAAGACTGCACCACGCACCACAAGTTCTTCGAAGAACCCTGGTTGGAAACCGTCCATAAAGTTGTGGTAAATCGTCGCAAAGCCAGCAGTCGGTAATGCTTTAATTGTATCCCAAAGTTGTGGTGACATTGCCCAAATTACGGCAATGATTGCCGGTGAGACCGTTTTCCAATTCACATCTTTGCGAATTTGGAAGTGAAAACGTGCTGGCCACTTGAGTCTTACGGCTAACAATGGCAGCATTGCAACTAACATGCCCCAGAAGAATAAGACTGTAGTTCCAGCCACAGGCGTCGGTTGCCCATTTTCAAACAGTCCAATAGCTGGACCAACCGCCTGAAAGATAATGTCACGAAACATGACCGTCAATATAACACCAATAAAAGATAATATAGTCACAAGACTAATTTTAGTAAACTGTTTCATACAGTAGATACTCCATTCTTTCAAATATCTGCTTATGATAGCAAGTTTATCTGCGTCACCTTGTTTGAAAATCGCGCAAGCTTATAAAAAATTAGCTAACGATAACCATCAATATCGGTATCACAACTAACATCATTAGCGTGGTTTGTGTAATTGATACAGAAGCAAACTTATAGTCACCGTTCAGCTCGCGTGCCATCACGGCAGCGTTCGTCATGGTTGGCATGGCTGATTGAATGACGAACACGGCCTTCAGCAACTTAGGCAAGTCAAACGGCATCATCATCAACGCCATAACAGTTGGTGCCATAACAAAGCGTCCAATGGCCAACGTGATGTTTTCTTTATCTGGAATCAAATCAGCACGTTGGGTCTTAGCAATTGAAAAACCGATAAAAATTAATGATAGCGGTACGTTCGTATTACCCAGATCTGTCAAATCGGTTACCAGGAACTCCGGTAGCTTGATTTGGAAAATGACGAGAACCACCGCAACCAACAAAGCAATCATCGGCGGTGTAAACACCCCTTTCAGCGTCTTCTTTAAGTTGAAATGTTTACCCGTTTGCGTATCGCTCTCAATCATATAAACACCCAACGTCCAAAAAACAATGGTATTAGCCATATAGTAAACCAGCACATACGGTAAGCTTTCCTTACCAAACAGCGCCATATTAACCGGTAGTCCGACCGTCACTGTATTTGAATTAAACAAAAGTGACTGAAACAAACCTTTGTGGGTTGGGTTTACATGAATTAAACGTGCCACAACAAATGACAAAATGAATAGCACTAACATACTACCCACCGGCAGAATCAACTTAGGTCCCAAAGCGACTAGGCTAGCCGGTGTAAAGTCTTGCGGAATACTCACAATCAAATAAGCTGGAATTGCGATTTTAGTGACAAATCCAGATAAGAATTTGCTCAATCTGCCATCGTCATCGTTAAAGATTCGCAACTTTATCAAAGCATACCCAACTGCGACGAGTCCCAAAATCATTAGAACCCCTGAGATACTGTGTATAATCGTTGCCATTTCTAAACTCCTCTCCGTGTCTAAAAAGAAGAGGCCCTACCAGAACGATAGAACCCCTTGTTGATATTTAATTTTCAGGTGTTGGGCAAACAAACTCACCACTTTGGTCAGCCGTTTCCAAAATACGCGTCACGATATCTTTCTCGTGATTGTTTAACCATGCCGTTGGCAACGCATCCTTGCCGTACATTAGTCCAGCAACGGCACCAACTAGTGGCATGATACGCATTGGCTCACCAGGCATCCCCGACGCCAGCGTCAATGCATCCTCAAAGTTATCGCTATTGAGCAAAACCCAAACCGTCGCCGCGAACGTATCCACGACATACCCAGAAGCGTGAATCTCGTTGATTGGCATGTTTTCAAAGTCGGGCGTGTTCAATGATTCAAACGCCTCTAGCTCATCAGCAAACACCGCGTGCTTTGCATAGTACTCATACGCATTACTAATTGCAAAGTCGAACGCTTCAGGTAGCTTCATCCCCGTTAACAAGCCATTAATTAGCATGGCATACATCCCCAATGCAATCAATGAACGCGGATGGTTGTGTGTCAAACCACCAATTTGGTGCAACGTTAACATGGCTGGATCATCGTGAATGAAGTCTGAGCCATACTTAGCATACAAGAACAGCACAACCGGTGTAATGCGCAACAGTGAGCCATTGGCGTTATCCTGTACATCGCGGCCACCAGACGTGAACGGATCTTGTGTCTGTCGGAAGTTTTCGATTGCGAGTCTTGTTACATCCCCAGCCGTTTGTGGTGCACCGTCAGCCGTATAAGCGCCGGTCGTGTACCAGTAAGAGAACTGGGTCATGATGTCGGTTAATATATAGCCGTTAGAAAGACTTGCAATGGTTGCAAGGGTTAGTGAAGAATCACTTCCCCACTGCGAACCGTCACCCATGATGATTTTTTGTGCAAAAAGGTCACCATTGATTAATCCTAGCGTGCTATTTATTAACGGATTATCAGGTAAAGTCATGCCAAAATCCATCCTTTCAAGGTTTTAATTGTAACACTAACGTAAATTATTGGCAAACCAAGCTCAAATACACTATAATTAAAACTATGAAACTGTAATAAAAGGAGTTCATCATGACGGAATCAGCACAAACGCCAGGTCTTGACGTGTTCGCGTTAACCTTGCTACGTGATCGTTTGTTACCTGAATTACTACAAGATGATCAATCAGAAATTATCTACTGGGCCGGAAAGACCTTAGCAAGAGATGTTGACCTACACGGTATCTCAGCTATCGAGGCTTTTTTCCAAGAGGCCGGTTTTGGAACATTAACCCTCACAACGCAAAAGCCAACGATGCAAAAGTGGCGCCTAGACGGACCAATCGTAGAAGCCCGCTTTAGCGAAAACCCAGAGGCTAGTTTTGCATTGGAAGCTGGGTTTATCGCCCAACAAACACAACAACAAATTGGATTTGGTGCCGAGGCACAATGGGAAGCATCAAAGCAAGCTGTTACGTTGACTGTTATGACTGAAGCTCCAGCGACACTATCTGAATAAATTAAAAACGCATGTTGACTTGGTTAGTCAGCATGCGTTTTTTGTTGGTTACTTGAAAGCACCCGTAAACTTGTAAATTGGGAAACCTTGAGAAGCAAACTTTTGCTCGTATTCCGTCTCAACGTTGTCCTTCATCTTTTCTTCGTCTTCGTGCAAGTTTAGTGAGATACCATCCTTGTAGAATTCGATGCCGAAGTTTGCAAATGAGTATAGTGAGTACTCAAACAAGCCACGGTTATCCGTCTTGAATTCTAGTTCACCACCAGCTGGCAAAACAGCTTGGTAACCTTCCAAGAATGACTTGTACGTCAAACGACGCGTTTCGTGACGTGACTTTGGCCAAGGATCTGAGAAGTTCAAGAACAACTTTGATACCTCACCCTTTGTAAAGTACGTCTCAACTCCAGCACCATCACCGTAGATGAACTTCAAGTTAGGCAAGTCGACTGGATCTTCATCCGCCTTACGTGCTGCAACAGCAACGGCTCCTTCTTGAATTTCCATACCGATAAAGTTAATTTCTGGGTACTTCTTTGCCATACCAATGATAAATTGACCCTTACCTGTACCGATTTCTACGTACAATGGTTGCACCTTTTCGAAGATGCTTTGCCAATTTCCTTGTAGACCTGTCGCACGGTCTTGTGTAATAACCAAGTCCGTGTGATCTGCCAACCATGGGCTAGTCCACTTTTTATTTCGTAAACGCACGTGAATTTCTCCTTCTAAACGTGTTTGCA